>JGI24702J35022_10002219_pt1 | contig 11948 bp, 11 predicted proteins | sample TergutTh196P4_FD_35022 | JGI IMG/M metagenome (IMG submission 35022)
GAACAATACTTTTAACTTACTTTAAATCCCGCTTTTTTTAAATCATTCCAAAATCCCGGATAGGATTTTGTGACGACGCCGGGATCTTTTATACGGATTTTTCCGGTTTTCAGACAAACAGGAGCAAATGCCATCGCCATCCGGTGATCTTCGTATGTAGAAATTACAGGATCCGGATCCGGGTCGCAACGTTCGCCCTTCCATTCCATAGCGGCTTCGCTTGTTTTGATTACATAACCCAATTTTTTAAGTTCATTTTGTAATGCCGAAATACGGTCGGTTTCTTTTATTCGAAGACTTTGTAATCCGGTAAAATTAAAAGGAATATCCAACAGACAGCAGACGACGGCAAGCGTTTGAACCAAATCGGGTTCATCGGTGAAATCATAATTGATTGTCATTGCGGACTTGACCCGCAATCTACTGATAATCAATCTTTTTTTTACAAGGGATTCCGCGTCAAGCGCGGAATGACAACTTGAAACAATTGACTCAAACAGTTTTGCTACTTTTGAATCGCCTTGGATGCTGTTTTGTATCAATCCGGTTAACTCTACTTCAGCAGTATTTTCTGTTAGCGCCGCTATTTCGTACCAGTATGATGCTGCCGACCAATCGTTTTCTACCGTGAAAGGAACCGGTTGATAGGTTTGCGGTTCAATCCGGATGTGTTGACCATCCCGGAAAGTTTCTACGCCGAAAAAATTCATCAGGCGAGCGGTCATATCAATATACGGACGGGAAACGACCGTTCCTTCCAACCTTATATCCAAACCGTATAGCGTGAGAGGAGCAATCATCATCAATGCGGAAAGATATTGCGAACTCACGCCCCCGTTCAACCGGATTGCCCCGCCGGTTAATTTTCCGCCGTGAATTTGAAGCGGTGGAAATCCTTCTTTTTCCAAATATTCGATTTTTCCTCCGATTTCACGAAGAGAATCTACTAAGATTTTTATTGGTCGGTTTTTCATCCTTTCAGATCCTGTAATTGTCCAAATTCCTTCACATTGAGTGAGATAAGAAGTAAAGAAACGCATGGAAGTACCTGCGGCTCCAATGTCGAATTCGGTATTTCCCGTTTGAAGCGAAAGGAGCGCTTTTTTCAGGACTTGCGTGTCGTCGCTGTCCGATAAATTCTCGACGGGAAATTTACTTTTGCTTAAAGCATTTAATATTAAAATCCTGTTACTGATGCTTTTGGATGCAGGCAGACAGATTTTCGTATGGATGGATGCAGGCGGTTGAATGGTAAAAATCATTTGAATTTATTCTAAATAACTCGCTACAAATATAACAATTTCTTTGGGATTACATGCATATATTTGCCTCTATTATTTTCCGATAAAATCCATTTTATTGTAGCGCCAATAGTTATGGCGTTTTAAAACTTCATTGCACCACTTTCTTCACCCAACCGGAACTTCCTTTTACAATTAAAACGGTAGCCGGCATTTTATTTACCGGATAGCTTAGTTTGCTTTCTGCTTTTTGGAAGTCATACAACAACAGGCCATTCACCGAATAAATCTGTATTTTTTCGGTAACCGAACTGTCAATATACAACATATCGCCTGATTTATAAGCTTTTACTTCCTCCGAAACACCCGATATCGCTGAGTAAGAATGGTCAACTGTAATTTGGATAGGAAGTTCAGACAGTATAATATTTGTTCCATCGTCAAAATTGAAGTTCAGATCATTGATACTTGCATTGTATATTCCGTTGGCAACCGATTCGTCAACCGTGTAAACGATGTCCGCAATTTTTTGGTAAGAAACCCTCCGTGATACTGCGTAAAGCAGTTGACATAATGGTAAATAGCCATGTACCATCGCTATTCAGGGTAATGGTCAAGGTCATACTTGTACCTAATTCTTCAGCTAATTTTGTAGCATTCACATCAATCGACATTCCATTGTTATTTTTTATTTATCTTCATAATGCCCTAAGTATTGATAAAATACAATAACTTCAAGTTCTTCCGGCATATCGTAGTTTGAACCCGATTCTATGCCGTAAACAATACGGTCTTTCTTGGATAATTCACGAGACCACATTTCCTTATCTTGGTGCTTCAATTCTTCGGGGTTTCCGGTAGCGTTTAAATTTCTCGGCTCTTTCAGTATATCTTCAACGAGATATTTTAATTTGCTTTGCACTGCTTTTGAGTAAGATTTCCCTATAAGTAACCTTTCTTTTCTTGCTGTTNTTTTCTCAACAGCTTTCATTTGCCCCAGAAATTGTCCATATTNANGACTGTAAATTCCTTTTCACTAAGCGCTTTTTTCATTTTAGCAGTCCANTTGATTGGTTCTTCTATTTCTACGCCTTTATTTTTCAATAAAGGAATAAATTCCGAATGTTTGCGCAAATCAATATGTGCAAAAGTTGGAAATCCATTACAGGACTTGTCTATTGTTATACCTAACACTTGTGCCATAATTATTTTATTAATAAATTTCCATTTCTCATGGCGCAAATGTAATGAATTTACCATAAAACACACAAATATTTTTTATTTTTTTATGATAAAATTTTATTTATGTTTCTCGCCTTATAAAACTTTGAAAGCATTATAGTCTCAATCCAAAGGATTTAACATGAGTAATCCTAATGAAGCGAAGCTATTAGGGGGTATTATTCTAAATACGAACCGATTTGTCCACTGATTTGCAACAAAGAAATCTCGCATAATTTGGTGTTGAATTGTGCCTGAAGTAATCGTTCTTCCGCTCCCAGTAAGCTGTTCTGCGCTTCCCGAAGTTCAATTCCAGCAAGTTCTCCCAATTTATACCGTTCAATGGCAATTTCGTAATTTTCGATAGCCGTCTCTAAGTTTTCTTCCTCTAAAGCGATTAATTCTAAATTATTTTGATATGCCATCCACATGTTGGCTAANTCGGCTTTTAAAGATAGCTCTAACTGTTCCGNNTGCAACTTCCGGTTTTGGATGGTAATCTGAGCATTGCGTTGTTCTCTTTGCTTGTTGAAACCGTCAAAAATACTAAAACCCAAAGTAAATCCATAGTTAAATCCCAGATTATTTTGGTGTTTCATTGAGCCTGATCCGTAGGCATTAATCGTATAACCATAGCCNCCGTTAAACTGAANGTAGGGATAATTTCTACTTTTCAGGTTTTTATAATCCAATTCACTGATTGTTTGATTTTTAATAGATAACAACAGACGNGAATTTGATTGTAAAGTGGACGCCCATAATAATTCTTCCTGCAAATTGGGATTGGGATTAATAAGCGAATCCGTAACTTCTATTTCCTGAGCCACATCTTCGATTGCCATCAGGTGATTTAAAGCAACCTTTGAAGTATAAAGCGTTTCGTATTGCCGAATTAGGTTAGAACTATCCGCATTGAAATCAACCCTTGCCTGNTGCAAATCCAAACGCGATTTGGAACCGATGGTGTAATGCGCTTCTACGATTCTCAACCGTTCTTTCGATAAAGTCACCGCNTATTTCAAATTGGACAGGCGGATATTCTGGTGTACGTAATTATAGTATTCAGCCGTCAAACCGGTAAGAAGGTTTTCGATAGTCAACCGGGTATTGATTTCTCCCATAGTCTCAAATTCTTTCAGGCGTTTGTAGTTGGTTTGCATTGAAAATCCATCAAAAATAGTCCATCGTAAATTCAATCCTAAGTTAGCTCCCTGATTCAGGATATTGTTGTTTTTATTTGTCGTTCCATCGTTATATTCCTGATTCGTATTATTCAATGTTCCCGAATAGCCGGCGCTTAAATCTAAGGTAGGTAAAAGACCGGCATTTCCTATGGTTGCATTGTTTGCAGCTATTTGTTGTTCATTACGAACCATGCGGATATCGTAGTTTTTCTCCAAAGCGGTTTCCAAACAACGTTTCAAATCATAGATTTCCTGCGCATGAATAGTTGAAATAAAGAGGCAAAGGACAATTTGTATCGTTATGTACAGCGCATTTTTTCCCATATTATTCTTNATTTTTATTTCGGTTGCTTGAAAAATAAGTATAAACAGCGGGCACGATAAACAAGGTAAGGAAAGTGGAGACTGTCATTCCNCCGGTTACAGCAACCCCCATTGCAATTCGGCTGTTTGATCCTTCAGCGCTTGCAAGAACCAAAGGTAATGCTCCGAGAACCGTACTGATACTGGTCATCAGAATTGGGCGTAAACGTTGTCCTGCTGCGCCTAAGATGGCTTCTGTTTTTTCAATACCTGCTTCTTGCCGTTGGTTGGCGAATTCTACGATGAGAATACCGTTTTTAGCCACTAAGCCAATCAGCATAATAATTCCTATCTGGCTAAAAATATTCACGGTAATACCTCTTGCAGACATGAAAATCAAAGCGCCGGCTATGGCTAACGGTACGGTCAGCATCACGATAAGGGGGTCTTTGAAACTTTCGAATTGAGCGGCAAGAATCAGGAATATCAATACCAAAGCCAAGCCGAAAGCGAACATCAGACTGGAAGAACTTTCACGAAATTCTTTCGATTCGCCGGATAATGCCGTTCGGAAACTATCGTCTAAAACTTCTTTGGCTATCCGGTCCATTTCATCCAAACCTTCGCCGATAGTTACGCCTTTCGCCAATCCCGAACTGACTGTAGCAGAATTGAAACGATTGTAGCGGTACAATTGCGGAGGAGCCACGCTTTCTTTTAATTCAACCAAGTTATCCAACTGAACCATTTGTGATTGAGTGTTTTTTATATAGATGGATTTCAAATCCAAAGGTTTGTTGCGTTGCTGCCGGTTAATTTCGGCTAATATTTGGTATTGTTTTCCGTTCATGTAGAAATAGCCCATACGCTGACCACTCAAAGCATATTGTAAAGTCTGTCCGATATCGCGGGTACTGACGCCCAGCAAGGCTGCTTTATCGCGATTGATTTCTATCCGGGTTTCCGGTTTAGTAAATTTAAGGTTGATATCAGCCATCTGAAATTTAGGGCTTTCCGACACTTTACTCATGAATTTGGGTATAAATTCCCGTAATTTTTCAAAATTCGGAGCTTGCAATACATATTGTATCGGCATGCCTCCCCGCCTGCCTCCAAAAGTGGATTGCTGCTGTACAAAAGAGCGAGCTTCGGTTTCTCTTCTTACTGCATTGGATAATACATCGGCAATATCCATCTGACTTCTTTCTCTATCTTTGATATCCGGTAACCTCAATTGTACAAACGACATTCCGGTACGTAACATGGTCACGTTTGATTCCCGTTCGGGAGCGACCGAATCTGCAATAGCTGAAATTTTATCACCGTAATCCCTTATNAATTCATAAGTTGCTCCTTCCGGCGCTCGAAGATTGATTGAAATTTGCGAACGGTCTTCCAAAGGAGCCATTTCCGCAGGGATTTGCGTCCATAGTATTCCAATGGTTATCAATGTAATACCAACAATGGGCCACACAATCCAACGGTGAAAAAGAAAATAGGACAAGCCTTTTTCATAATAATAATTCATTCCATCGAAAAACGGTTCAGTTTTCCGGTAAAACCATCCTTTATCGTCCCTTTTCCTTAATATTTTAGTCGAGAACATGGGTGTGAAAGTCAAAGCGACAAAAGCGGAGATGAAAACGGCTCCGGATAAGACGATACTAAATTCTTTGAATAAACGTCCCGTCATTCCTTGCATGAAAACAATAGGGAAAAAAACCGCTATTAAAGTAATGGTAGTTGATACGATAGCAAAAAAGATTTCTCTCGACCCTTCAATACCGGCTTCTTTCGGATTGATTCCCCGTTCGATTCGCACATAAATATTTTCAGCCATAATGATAGCGTCGTCTACCACTAAACCGACCGCCAGTACCACTGCCAGCATGGATAGTACATTGATTGAAAATCCGGCAATATACATCACAAAGAATGCGCCGACTAATGAAACCGGGATAACGATAACCGGAATCATCGTTGCCCGCCAATCGCGCAAAAATAGAAATATGATGATAATCACAAGGATAAACGCTATGTAGATCGTTTCTTGAACTTCTTTGATAGAAGAGCGTATAAATTTGGTATTATCATAAACAATATCCAATTTCACATCTTCCGGCAGGTCTTTTTCGATTTGTTTAATCCGGATTTTCGCTTCGTTTGAAATATCAATATGATTAGCGCCCGGTTGAGGAATTATCACTACGCTAATCATTGGAATGCCGTTTTTAATCATTATACTGCGAATATCTTCCGGTCCCAGTTCAGCAAAACCTACATCGCGGAAACGAACTACATCAATACTGTTTTGACGGAGAATCAGATTGTTAAATTCTTCAGGCGTGCGCATCAAACCCAATGTGCGGATGGTCAACTCTATTTTATCGCCTTCGATACTTCCGGAAGGAAGTTCTACATTTTCGCGGTCAATTGCATTCCGGATATCAATCGGAGTGATGCCGTAAGCAGCCATTTTTGCCGGGTCTAACCACAAGCGCATGGAATAGCGTTTTTCACCCCAGATAGATACAGCGCTAACATTTTGGATGGTTTGCAATCGCTCCTTAACCGTTAAATCGGCAATTTCGCTTAATGCAAGCAGATTTCGACTGTCGCTTTGAACGGAAATCTGGATAATAGGCTGGTCGTCGGCATCCGCTTTTGCAATCGTTGGAGGGTCGCAGTCACGAGGAAGAAAGCGTTGAGCGCGCGATACCTTATCGCGTACATCGTTTGCCGCCGTTTCCAAATCAACACTCAGTTCGAATTCGACTGTGATACGTGAAGTACCTTGACTGCTGACGCTTGATAACGAACGAATTCCAGGAATCCCATTGATGTTTTGCTCCAAAGGTTCTGTAATCTGATTCAAAATAACGTCGGCATTAGCGCCCGGATAAGTCACATTGACGGTAATAATCGGATTATCCACACTCGGATATTCCCTGACGCCCAGAGATGTATAGCCGATAATCCCGAAAATGACGATTACCAAAACAAATACGGTGGAGAGAACCGGTCGCTTGATACTTAATTCCGAAATAGTCATCGTTGTTTAGTTGAAATTATCAATTACTACCGGCAAACCGTCCCTCAATTGCATTACACCGCTGGTAAGTAAAGTGTCTCCGACACTTAATCCACTTATTACCTGAACATTAGATTCTGTTCTCATACCAATGTCCAAGAGAACCTGTTTAGCTCTACCTCTGGAATAGATATAAGCTATGTCTCTTCCCATCTCTTTGATGATTGATTCGCTTGGAGCGGTTAAAGCATTATTTATAGGGTTGGAACGAATTTCTACACTCACCGATCGTCCGGGACGTAAATGTCCGTTCGCATTCGGATACAAAGCGCGAACTTTTAGCGTATACAAATTTGGATCTACACGCGTTTCTTTCGCATAAACAGTTGCTTTATAAACTGAAAGGTCAGCGTCCTGTTGAAAAGAAATACCCATTCCAGAGAAAATATAATCCGATTGTTTTTCGTTGACGGAAAATTCTATTTTCAATGGAATAATTTTTGTCAAGCTTGTAATAATTGTCGTTGGAGAAGCATACGCGCCTTCGCTGACATTCCGCAGTCCAATAATTCCGTCAAATGGAGCAAGCAATTCCGTTTGGGCTATTCTCGCTTTTGTCAACTCAATATCTGCATTTAACTTATCTAATTCGGTCGTCACCTGTTCATACGATTCCTTGCTGACGGCGTCTTTTTCCAATAATGATTTTTGGCGAAAAACCCTATCTTCGGCCAAGGGAATCTGAGTTTGCAATTTCAAGAGTTCGGCCTGAAGCGGATTGTCGTTTATTTTTGCCAACAATTGTCCTTTTGTTACGGTTGAACCTTCCTGAAAAAAAATTCCGGTGATCTTACCTGAACTTTCAAAAGTTAAATCAACTTCTTCGTCCGGAATAGTTTTTGCTACAAAACGAATAATGTCTACTAAGGTTTCAGGTTTCAAAATTTTAGCATTGACATTGAGCATCATGCCTCCACCTACCGGCCCTCTTGGACCTGCCGCTTCCTGAGGCATTTCTTCTTTATTTAACTTTTTTTTGATTGTAGGATATAGCGCCATGCCGGCAATTAACAGCGCAATGACAGAAAATAAGATTATCTTCGTGCTTTTATTCATTGATAGTTAGTATTACAAATAAATTTATAGTGTATGAATAAAGGGAATCATAACCTGATACACCTATATCATTATTATTAGCAATTTAGACTTTTATGAAATATGTAAGTTTAAACAAGCAACAACTAATTAATGTTTTTTAAGTTTTATAGTAATAGAAACGGATTCAATGACGGACGGTAATATCCTGTAAAAAGAATGATACATCATCTGCTCCATGACTATTATTAAATCAAGTAGCAAAGATAAGCACTCTTTACTAATAGACAAAATATTTTTACACTAACTTTTTATTTCTCATTAAGTAATTGTAACTTTGCAAAAAAGTGTGCCGAGAAAATAATGAATAATAATATGGAAAATCATCTGTTGGAGTTAGAGGATCAAATCGTCAAAATGCTGAAAACGGTTTATGATCCTGAAATTCCGGTCAATATTTTCGATCTGGGATTGATATACGATGTGGATGTTGATGATGAAAAAAACGTTACCATAACGATGACTTTGACGGCTCCGGCATGTCCGGCTGCCGATTTCATTATGGAAGATGTAAGAATGAGAATCGAATCCATACCGGAAATCAATAATGTAGAAATAAAGCTTGTTTTTGAACCGGAATGGCATAAAGACCTGATGAGTGAAGAAGCAAAGTTGGAACTTGGATTTTTATAAATGAACACAAGGGATAAAACATATTTTGTTTCGGATGTACACTTGGGATCATCAACTTTTATCGAATCGCTTGAAAGGGAAAAACGGTTGGTTCGCTGGTTGGAGTTCATCCGGAACGATGCCAAGGAATTGTACTTGTTGGGCGATATTTTTGATTTCTGGTTTGAATACATAGAAGCTGTTCCTCGAGGATTTACTCGATTTCTTGGAAAGTTGGCGGAACTAAGCGACTCCGGAGTGGAAATTCATTATTTCACAGGTAATCACGATCTCTGGATGAATGATTATTTGCCCAATGAAATCGGTCTTATTTTACATAAAAAACCATCCGTAACGAATATCGGTGGAAAAACTTTTTACATAGCACACGGCGATGGATTGGGCGATCGTTCTCTTTCATTCAAATTGATTCGTTGGGTATTCCACAACCGGATATGTCAGATACTATTCCGAACCTTTCATCCCGACTTAGGGATTAAGTTGGCTCATGTGTGGGCAAAACACAGTCGTTTGAAAGAATGGAAATACCCTAAACCTTTTTTAGGCGAAGAAAAAGAAAATTTGGTCATTTATTCTAAATCGTATATTCAAACGCATCCCGAAACCGATTACCTGATTTTCGGGCACCGGCATATACTTTTGGATAAAATGTTGAGCATTAAAAACCGTATAATGATTATCGGCGATTGGTTGCAACATTTTTCTTACGCTGTCTTCGATGGAAAAGAATTGACTCTTAAACAATTCGACAAATAATTCTAATAAAAATGAATAATTATTAATCACATTATAACAAAAACAAAATGAAAACAATAGTAAAAAAAATGAAAGGAATTGCTCTGTTAATGGGATTTTTTTTGTTGTTTTCTCATCTACAGGCACAAAACGATGATGAATACTATTCGATCGGCGGAGTAGTGAAAAACGCGCGAAATAAAAGAAGTATTGAATACGTAACCGTATCAGCAGTTGGAACATACGTCGGAACCATAACAAACGAAGACGGAGAGTTTATCCTTAAGTTAAACGATACTTTAGATGTAACTGAAATAGAATTTTCCTGTTTAGGGTATTATAATACAAAAGTTCCTATCTCCAGACAAACTACTTTGAATATGGAATTTTTTCTGCAGCCTCAATCCATTCCCTTGAAAGAAGTTGAAATTCGCAGTTGGAAAAACGCTTTGGATTTAATGGAAATTGCCCTTGAAAAAATCGAAAAAAACTATAGCCAAACGTCGAATTTACTAACGGGATTTTATAGAGAAACAGCGCAAAAGGGCAGACGATACATTACCATTTCCGAAGCTGTAGTTAATATTTATAAAGATTCTTATAAGCAAACGGCCGATAGAGACCGGGTGCAGATTTTGAAGGGACGTACATTGGTGAGTCCAAAAGTGAGCGATACATTAGCCGTTAAATTGTTAGGAGGACCTAATTTAGCTATTTTTATTGATATTGTCAAAAATCCTGAATTACTTTTGGATAAAGAAATTTTACCTCTATATGAATATAAATTAGATGATGCTATGACTATCAACGACCGTCCTCAATACGTTGTGCGATTTACTCCACAAGTGATTCTTGATTTCCCGTTATATACCGGCACGTTTTTCATTGATCAAGAAACATTGGCTTTTACAAGAGCTGAATTTGCCATGGATATGAGAAATAAAGACAAGGTAACTAATGTTATACTTATGCGAAAACCGTCCGGACTACGATTCTCTCCGGATGAAGTAAGCTATATAGTCAGTTATATATACCAAAACGATAAAACTTATTTACATTACCTGCATAATAGAATTCGATTCAAATGCGATTGGAAACGCCGGCTGTTTGCTACTAATTATACAATAATCAGCGAATTAGTAATTACTGACAATGATAAAGAAAATCCTTCTCGGATTGCCGTTAAAAATTCATTTTCCAATCGCCAATCGTTAAGCGAGCAAGCGATGAGTTATTATGATAGCAATTTCTGGGGAGCTTACAATATTATTGAACCTACAGAATCATTAGAATCCGCAGTTAGTAAACTAAAAAAAGAAGAATGATTTAAAAATCAGACGTTTACCTCATCTTTTTGTATTGAAAATTCATTCAAGTAAAATTCCATACAAAAAAAAATTAAAAAAATTTCAAAACTTTTACAACGTTTTGGCGTTTTTTTTCATCTATATATAAATGGACCTTTATCCATCTGAAGAACAAATACTAGTTGCCGGATGCAAAAAAAACGAATCTTGGGCTAGGAAGAAATTGTATGAGTATTTTGCTCCTGCAATGTTAGGGGTAATTGTCCGTTATACAAATGATGAAGAAAAAGCGAAAGACATTTTGCATGAAGGATTTATCAAAGTTTTTAAAAAGATATATTCGTTTTCGGGAGCAGGTTCTTTGAGTGGATGGATGCGTCGCATTTTTATTATGACGGCGCTTGAACTGTTAAGAGATGGTTATTTCGAGCAATATACGGATACATTCGATTACGCGGAAAAAATTGAAACCGTTGAAACATCGGCAGTAGAAAAATTATCTGCTGAAGAAATTTTAAAGTGTATATCCGAATTGCCGAAAGGTTGTCGTTTGGTTTTCAATATGCATGCAATAGAGGGTTATTCACATCCTGAAATTGCTAAAATGTTGAATATAAAAGAAGGAACTTCACGTTCCCAATTTGCATATGCCAAGCAGTTATTACAAGAGAAGATACAAAAAATAAACGTTCATACGTATAAAAAAAGTAAATATGGATAAAGAGAACGACAAATTCAGTGAAATTATTAAAGACAAATTAGCGAACTATACCTTGCCTGTCGCTGATGATTCTTGGGATAAGATAGCGGAACGATTGAATCCGGTTCCTAAGAAAAAANCGCAACGACGGTGGATTGCAGCAATTGCAGTCGCGGCAAGCATTGCTTTATTATTTCTGATTTTTACGATTAACAAAAAAACATATCATCATGAAACAGCAAACCAATTATCCGATCATGAGAAAACAATTGTTCAGAATGTACCTGAAAAAGAAATTGTTCAGCCGATTCTACCAAAGGATGTCGAAAGTCCGACAGTTATTAGGAAATCCCAACCAAGCGAACGATTGGCAGAAAATAATCGTTCAACTGAGGTGATTTCCACAGAAGAATTTCCGGAAGAAAATCCGGTTATTCC
>JGI24702J35022_10002221_pt1 | contig 11941 bp, 10 predicted proteins | sample TergutTh196P4_FD_35022 | JGI IMG/M metagenome (IMG submission 35022)
GTGGCTTTGGGGGTGGCTTTGTCTGTTGTTACTTTGGGGGATATTGAGAATTGGTTTCGGCACGATGGATACAAGACAATGTAAATTTAAGCTGCTATAAAGAAAAAATTGTTATAGCGATATCTCCGTGAAAATCATGGTTCAGAGTCCAGAGTGCCCATAAAATTTCATTTTTATACGTATCAAAAACATAAGCTACAATATCCCCAACTCGGCTGAGCCGAAATCAAAACGAACAAAATTTTTACACACTTTGCAAAGAATTTTACCCGTAAAATACTACTATCATGAATTATTGCATGCTACAACTATCAAGGATGTTTTTCCCATATGTCTATAACCTGTGCACAAACACTATAGCAATTTTTTTGCGACATCAGAGTAAATATTTTGGTTGTAAAAATCCTATAAACTCATTATTTTTATAATCGAACAATAATTCAGATCATTTTGAAAAATGATTATTTTAGAAGTATTGTCTAAAAAATGTTTAACATTTGAATTGTAACGTATATAACCTGAATTCCCGAAAAATTTATACCTACAGTATGTATTTGGTTTAAAACATCGTTAAAAAGCAATAAGAAGCCTAAATTGAATAAAACGTTGTGAGTGGGATAGTTTGTGTAGGTATAAAATTTATACTTACAACAAGTAACGCTTTTGCCCATTTTAAACGTCTTTTTACGGTTTAGCAGTATTTTAAGCCGAACGTAAAATGTAGGTATAAAAACTCGGGAATTTAGGATATAATGCAAAGTATTACACATATGTTTAGTTATTTAATAAGTGTTTGCTGATATATATTTTATAAATAAAACATGTTTTAATAGAAAATATCACAACTATAACTGAAAACTATGTCTTAAAATTTAACTCTTCCAACATAAATAACACAAAATAAACATCAACTTTTAATCCACAACCCAAAAACACAAAACACCAATGCATAAACCATTACTCTTCAAAACCACAAATCAATAATTAAAACACAAAAATCACACAAGGCAAACATATTTAATCAATAACTTCACTTTTTTCTTTGTTTAAAAGTTTCATGACTTCTTGCTCTAATAATTTTTTTAGACACACCGACAGATTTTTCGATAGATTTTTATTACCTTAATAGCCATTAACCTAAAAGTGGAGATTAGAACAATATATGAAAATGGCAAAAAGAATCATATTTTGGATGTTCATTGTTTCTGCCATTTTATTATGTAACTGTTTGTTGCCTCAACTAGTTATAGCTCAAAACACTATAGCAACTATCAAAGGTTTTAGCATGCCATTTAAAATTGTTGTTAACCCCAGTGGCACATATGCATATGTTACAAATGGCGGTACTGGTTCGGTTTGGGTTATTGATACAGTAACAAATGAAGTTGTCTCCAAGATAACAAAGGGAAATGACCCCTTTGGCATGGATTTTACACCTGATGGCAAATATCTCTACATTACAAATGGGGGAAGTGACACTGTTTGGGTGGTGGATACACACACAAACACTGTTGTAGAAACAATACCTGTTGGAAATGGACCTCATGGTTTAGCTATAAATCCTAAAGGCGATTTTGCATATGTTACAAATTTCGGTGGACATACTGTGTCAGTGATTAGCATAGCATACAATAAAGTTGTGGGCACTATGACTGTTGGAAATAATCCACAAGGAGTAGCTTTTACACCAGATGGCAAGTATGCATATGTTGCATGTTTTGGCCTTGGAACGGTCTCTGTGATAGATACAACTACCAGTTCTGCAATAGCTTCAATATATGTTGAATCTGGCCCTATTGACGTTACGTTAACACCTGACGGCAAATATGTGTATGTATCAAATTCTGGGAGCGAATCAATTTCTGTAATCAACACAGAAACAAACACTGTAACATACACAATAAGAGGTTTTTTACAACCATTTGATGTTACCATTACAGCAGATGGTACAACAGCTTATGTAGCAAATGGTAGTGAAGATTGGATATCAATATTGAACATTGCTACAGGTGAAATAACGGGTAAAATACCAGTTGGAAAAGGCCCTTATGGGATAGCATTAACTCCTGATGAAGCATTCTTATATGTTGTGAATTTTTACGGTCCAACTGTTTCAGTTGTTGATTTAGGCAAAAGTAAAGAAACAGGTAATGTAAATTCAATACCGCCCAAGACACCATGGTTAATTGTAAATCGGTTTTCCATGCCAACTTTGGGTAACAATATTAATTTTGCAGTGAACAACACATATGCAGATGCAGAGTTTAAAGATGACATGTGGATTTTTACGGATTTACGTGTTGACGGTTCGTTACCAATTGAGCAGTTTAAGGTTTCAACCAAAAATGCTGATGTAACAATTTTTTCATGTATCACTATTCGTACTCAAGAATTTCAAAGTGTTAGAGCAGACTGTAATATTAACGGTAAAGGTCAACAGATTTTGAGTTTTGGTTCACTTTCTGGATGGGGTGGACGCGTTGAATGGAATGTTATACACGATGGCGTTTATTTAGTGGAGAACATTGATTGGAGTATTTCAGACGATAAAGAGACAATTACTATAAATGATATAGAGGGTAATGTAAGTGTTATCCGCTACTATTTTACAGGGTCTTTTGACAAACCTGAATTAACATTAATTGAACAACATTTAGTATCTATCGTAATAGGTACTATTTTAGCAACAGTATTAACTATTGCAATTTTAGTTAAAATAAAAACAAAAAAAGTGGAGGCCACAAATAGCATATGCCTATAGAGCTTCCCGCCAACATTGTATTACCCATATTTGCAGCAGTAATAATTTTAGGAATTTTTCTCATATTAAAATTAACAAAAGACAAAACTCGCAACATAAGCACATTAAGATTGTTCATTCAAATAATGGCAGTTCCACTAATGTTTCTGGGACTTATAATAGGTCCATTCTATACAGAATTATGGTTACCAATGGGGATCACACCTCGCAACCTACTACTTGGGGCTAACTTTTTTGGAACACAATTTCCAGATGGTTTAACCGTGCCTTTTATGGCATGCTACTACTCTAATGGACGTACAATTACTTGTGGTTTATGGCAACTTCAAGCTTACATTTTTCCTTACTATAACTATGCAAACGGTTATAACGCCGTTTACTCCATAGCAGGCATAGAAAAAATTGCCATGACCATAGCTTTACTGATAAGTGCCTCAATAGTTTTTGGAAAAGCATTCTGTGGATGGATATGCCCCTTTGGTCTTTACATGGATATATTAACGCGAATACGTAAATTTTTCCGATTTCGACGTCTACACATTTCTGATAAATCAAACGCTAAAATTGCACAACTCCGCTACATCGCATTAGCGGTAGCTCTGATTATTAGTGTTATCCTCTCATCTTATGCAATCTTTGGTACTGAATTTATTCCAGGCACTACACCTGCTGGTCCCACAGGACAATCAGGCTATAGCGGAGCACTCAATGAACCTTTCTGCCTAGTTTGCCCCATGAGACCACTTTGTATACTAGCTGAATGCAGTGTAGGTTTAATGAAATTTTCATACATTGAAGCTATAGGAGCCCAGTCCCCATTTTGGATATCAAGTTTTTATGTCTCATCACTAAATCTGATTATTCTCATTGTTATCACAATTTTAGCTCTAATGCATAGACGTATCTTTTGTAGGATATGCCCATTAGGAGGATTAATTTCGCTATTTAGCACTTTTACACCATTCAAACAAATTGCCCTTACAAAACTAGAGAAAAATGAGCAAAAATGCAAAAAATGTGGCGTTTGCAAACGGGTATGCCCAACCCAAGCTACAGATGTTTATGAAAAGAAAGATGGAGATGTAACAGAGTCTAAATGCATTCTTTGTGCAAGATGCCTTGAAACATGTCCCAACGAAGGAGCATTAAGTTTAAAGTTTGCAGGTAAAACAGTCATGGACTCACGAAACTGGCTAGAATAACACTTAAACACATAAAAAATAACCAAACAAACACAAAAACTCTACACAAACAACAACAAACACTTCAACCAAACACCTTGTAATGCACATAATTGAAAATAATACCCATTGTAGTGCTAACGACATTAACTAAAGTTTTTACAACTGGGTATGTATCTAAATTTTTTGAAATCGTACTTTTCCAACATACTGAAGAATCCACTTTACTAGTTGGTCATATGTTTCAGCACCTAATTTTGTGAGTACAACATCATTGTTTACATCAAACTCTATAAAGCCTTTCTTTGCCATCCAATCTAAATATTTAATCAACCGATCATAAGACAATCCTGTGGATATAGATAATGCGGTTTTGTTCATTTTATTTTTCTCTTTTAGAGTTTTTATAACTCTAGCCAATACATAGAGATCAGGCTTGGAAATCGGTTCTCCTGAATTCCCTTTCAAACCATCTAAACTCCAATAGAAGTGAATCAAGCCGCCCAATTTGTTCATACCGATTACGAAGATCCTTAGCGTTTAAAACTAACGCAAAAACAAAAGACACCATCCAAAGTGAACCTATATTAAAACTGAAATGAAAAATGTTTACAAAAGTGAAACCAGCTATAACAGCAAATGCAAAAGCGGATATTAACCAGTAAGTTACTATTTTTAGTACACCATAGAGAGCAAATCCCAGCTTTGCATAACGTATTTCACTAAAGATATTTTCCCAATTTGTTTCCTGTAAAAGTTTTAATACACCTGGAGTTCCTTCATCTAAAGTATTTTTCCATTGTAGAGTTGTTACAGTATTCATTTTTCTATTGACGAAAATAATTCCTGTGAATACTCCTACAGATAGAATTATTATATCGAAAATAGGTAATAACCCAAGTATAGTAGAAGATATGTCAAATCCATGTAGATTTAGTATGTTAACACCAATGTTTAAAGTTAATAAAAGTATAATTGATGTAACAATTATCAACACAAAATCAATCATAGTAATGGCAAGTTTACGGTATTTTTTTACTTGATCTATTGCTGTTTTGAATTCAGCCATTTTGTCTAAAAGGTTTTCTTCAGTCAAAAACCAGCACCAATTCCCATAACAGCTATATTTGCTTGACCTTGAACAGTGAACCAGTACATTGAATCACTTGAAACGTACTCATTGCTTGGCAGTTCCCAGTATGGATTTAAAGTATAGTTTGAAAGAAATTCTACGTTAATCGGGTGATCATCTGAAAGATTCATGAATCGACTTTGAGTATTGTAGCTGCCAAAAGAAAAACCGTTATGTGGCATGACTACTGAAAACGTGTAAGTTGATGACGCGGGTATCTCTATTTGTGTACCATTTGAAAACAGCAATACAGCGGGATCCAACCAAGTGGTTACATCAACTTTAACCCTGAGGGACGCATAATTCATTTTTGAAATAAACACGGTCACAGGTTCAGACGCATCTGATGAACCGCGCTCAGATATAGGATAGATAGACGATAGTATCGCGATTTGTGTTGCAATTAACACTATCAAAACTAAGAGCACATATAATTTTTTCATAAAAACAGTTTAATACACTGTTATATATAAGTCAAACTCACTGTGAAAGAGTATGGTCATCAAATTTCGAGTTTCGACACATGTATAGAATATAGGTGATGATTTTCACGAGAAATTTGAGTGAAAAATAGTTTTTGTTGTTTTTCCAACAATGTTGCGTCATGGATTGTATAGTTTTTTTCCGTACGTCCATAACCAACATACAAATTTCGAAAAGTCACAGTTCACAACTACCTAAAAAACTATAGTCAAACAAAAATAATGAACCAAAATAACTTGACAAAAAAATACTAACCATAACGACTTGAAAAAAGTTACTTTATAATTCTTGTATGTGGGTTATGGTGCATGGTTTTTTCTTTGCACAGAATCTCAAATCTCTTTCACTAACACAATATAGTCAAATATAAAGATACATTTCTATCTGCGGATAACATAGAAAAGTTAAATTATTTGGAACACAACCAATACTAAAAGAGAGGATGAAAAAATTATCAGAACTGCAAATGTCGCTGAAACAATTGCAACCGCCATCAAAAACGCAGAAGTTGAAACATTAACATTCGTACCAGGTATTGGTGGAAACGAAGTTTTTGCGGAAATGTGCAAAATAACTGGAATAAAATATGACATATCATTTCATGAAGAAGTAGCATATTCTATAGCTCACGGCACAAGCCTTATTGGAAAAAGATCAATAACATTAATGAAAACTTGCGGAGTAGTTAAGGCCGGTAACGCTGTCATCGGTTCATTATGTTCAGGTGTTAACGCAGGCTTTGTCATTCTAGCTTTTAACGATAAAGGGGGTTTATCATCCGATTGTTTATTTAATGTTAATGAAATGTTTAACGGTTTAGGCATTCCGCATCATTTATCAAATGTAAATAACATTTACAACGAAATCTTTTCGTGTTTTAAAGAATCAGAAAACATAAAACTACCAGTAGTTTTAATCATTGATTCAAGCAACATGAATATTGAATGTCACTTTGAATGTAAAAAACTGCCGTTAACTAAATTAGAATATACTAGAAATCCATATCAACATATAGTGGTACCACCTGTAAATGTATATCAAAAAAAGATTTTAGACTTGAAAAGAAATAACCGTGACTGGCAAAATGTAGAAATACCAATTCTCCCGCAAATACCAAAAGATCTCACATTTGATATTTGGAGAAACACAGCAATACAATATCATCAATTGTTCAAAGTATTCAAAAACATCCGCGGAGACATTGTTACGGGCGATTCAGGTGTATCAGCCTTTTTTGGTTTTCCACCTTATGATTGCATAGATATGCTTACATATTTTGGAGGAAGTATTCCACTTGCAATTGGATCTTATTTAGGAGGGCACAAAAATGTGTGGGCAGTTACCGGAGATTTTACATTTATTGCCGCGGGACATTTAGGCCTTATTGAAGCTGTATCGAGAAAAACCCCTATAAAAATTTTAATTTTAGATAATGGACAATCAGCTTGCACAGGGGGACATGACATCCGTGATAATACTTTAGATACACTTCTTGAAGGTTATCGCAAATATGTCAGCTATATCAAAAACCCACAAGATCCAAATGAAATTATGTCAATATTAACCCAAGCAAACAATGATATACAATTAAACATCGTAGTGGCAAAATATTAGAACCATTTACTAGCTAAAAATATTTTTAAATTTCAACACAACAATTCCATTTTTCCTTAACTATATATCTTAAAGTTTTATGTTATTTTATACATAAATAATGCATAAAGACTACGACACTACAAACATTCTTCTGATTATAATAGATTAAATTAATTTTTAAACCACATTTTAACGCTTATGTTATACAGACACTTTTTTTCAAAAAACATGTTAAAAATCAAAGATAAACAAAGTACCACTACCCAATTTAACAGCCACATACAAAATCCTGTAAAAAAACAATATCCACACACTTCAAATAACCTAATTCTCAAGCTACCCTACTATAGTTCAAAAATAACTTGGACAAAGCAATAACAAAACACCGTTAAATATTATAACGAATAATTCAAGATATTTATTAACTGACCCTTCTCGCTGTTAAAAGACCACAAACATAGTTAACAAAAAATTAGACCACCACATTTGTTGAAAGAACAGCTCTCACCCTTTCATTTCTTACGACACTAAACCTTACTTTTGCCGTAACATTTTACTTGTTAAATTAACAAAAAATTAACAAAAACGTTTTTTGCTAATTAAACTGCTGATACGTTTGTTCAAACCAGCAACTAAGGAAATTACGCCTACGTCAACAATACTAACACACCTCAGCTAAAACTACAACCAAATAAAACAAAAAATAACATAACTCCAACACAGAGATACCAACACCAGCATAATTTCAAGGAAAAATATTGTTAAATCCTATTAACACTAGTAACTTATTTTTTATACTTGTTTTTTTATAAACATGTGCGACTAATATATTAGTTAAAGTGTAATTAGCGATGGTTACTGTTGAACCTGACATTATCGATTGGGTTATGCATATTGTACCCAATATTGAAAACACATCTGTTAGTGACACTTTACATGATTGGAAAACAGGAAAAACAAAACCAACTTTTCCGCAAATAGAAAAGATCAGCAAAAAAACACACATACCTTTAGGTTATTTCTTTTTAAAAACGTCTCCAAATGAAGAGTTTCCTGTCTTAAACTGTAGAACAATACAAAGTAAAAATACCAAAGGTTATAGTAGAAATACAATTGACACAATTATTCATATGACAGATATTCAAGATTGGATGCGGGACTATTTAATCGATATAAATTATGACCCTTTACCTTTTGTGGGTTCAATAAACGCAGAACAAAACATGCAAGAAATTATTAACACTTTGTATGATACTTTACTAGTTTCTCCAGATTGGCACAAGTCTTTATCAACAAAAATGGATGCCTTCAATTTTTTCCGTGAAAAAATTACAAACAGTGGAATACTTGTTATGAAAAGTGGTATAGTTAGAAACTATACTAAACGTTATTTGAATATTGAAGAATTCCGTGCGTTTACTTTAAACGATAAATATGCGCCACTAATTTTTATTAATTCTAACGATTCGGAAAGTGCTAAACTTTTTTCGTTACTACATGAAATGGTTCACGTATTTTTTGGTGTTGATAATTTTAATAATGACCGTTATAGTGTCAATGGTGTATCTAAGGTTGAAACAGTTTGTAATGCTGTAGCTGCTGAGGTGTTATTGCCTCAAAAAATGTTTATAACTGAATGGTCGCGACTTGCAAATAAAGAGGTAGATGATAAAATGCGGTTATTATCTAAATCTTTTAAATGCGGTGAAATGGTTGTAGCTCGTAAAGCGTTAGACAACCATTTTATTAACCAAATACAATACCAAGAGATAGTTACCGCTTTAATTGAAAAATTCAGCATTGAACAAAATAAAAAGAAAGAGCAAAATGGAGATAATTTTTATGATACGACTGCTTCACGTGTTGATAAGCGTTTTTTGCTTGCTCTTGATAGTAGTGTAAGAGAGGGTAAAACTCAATATACTGAAGCGTATCATTTGACCAATACTAATCTTGGCACTTTTTCTGGCTTGGTGGATCACGTTAGGGGGAAAGCGTAGTATTGTGGGGTGAACAAATTTTTCTTATTGACTCAAATACTTTGATTGATCCGTATAGACGGTATTATTCGTTTAATTTTGTTCCAGGGTTTTGGTCTTTTATCAAAGATAAAATTGTTGAAAATCGTGTTGTTATTTTGGACAAGGTTTATGATGAACTTGTTATTAAACGTAAAAGTGATGATGCTTATACTGATTTAAGTAAATGGTTGTTAGATATCAAAATGTGCCCTCAGGTAAAGCATAATGATTCGAGTATTTCTGAAATGTATTAAAATGTCGTTAATTATGTGTGAGAGTCAGGTTTTTATAAACCAACTGCTGTTGCTGCATGGGCTGATAGTAGGGTTGCGGATGGGTGGGTTGTTGCATGTGCTAAAGCACGTAAGTACACAGTTGTCACTTTTGAATCTTCGGAATTGAATAATTTGATGCCTACTGCTCATTCCACATATAAACGTGCAAAAATCCCTGATGTTTGCAATCATTTCGACATAAAATGTATTGACCTTTTCGATATGTTAAAAGAGTTAAAGTTTACAGTATAACTCATATTTTTATCATGATTAGTTTTGTTAGTTATTATGAGTAAACCTATCCAGATAGCAAATATTAGTGTATATCCTGAATTTTGTAGTTTTTTAGCGTACACAAAATAACCAACAAAACATCTTAAAAAATTTTGAAAAAACAACAATACCGCCACATACAAATCAAAAAACAAACATTTACAACCAACCACACAAACGTGTACGCTATAAATAGCGTACACAAAAAGAAGAAAAAACCCAACAAACAACAAACAAAACCCAACAAACAACAAACAAAACCCAACAAACAACAAACAAAACCCAACAAACAACAAACAAAACCCAACAAACACACCAAAAGAAAAAAAATTACGCATAAAAAAACCAAAAAAACACTACAAAAACTCATCCACAAACACACCAACACTACAAAAAACACAAACAACCAAAACAAACACAAAAACCGCCCAAACAACAAACAAATCCATAAAGTGAACCTTCATTGAAATTGTTATTTGATGTTGAGGAAGATGTTGTGCGTAGTCTTAAAGATTTGGTTGTTCCTGTTTGTGTACGCTAAAAATTTGCAAAATTCAGGGTATATCGGGTAAAAACTAAGCTTGAAAGCAAAAATGCTGTGTTGTTAGAACCGTTACCTTTTGATCCCCATAAATTATCTAGTTGTACGGGTCATCAACCGAAGGTGTATTTTTGGTTGCCTGAAAAGTGTAGGTGTCGTATGTCTTAGATTGGTTCGCGGACGTTGCCGCCTCTGGCGACCCCGTGCCCCGCTCGACAGCACGAACTTTGGTACCATACATTAAGTGTATTCTTCTTAAAGCTTTTAAACGGTATCTGGAGAAATTCTCCAGATGAAAAAATATAGGTGTTGTGTGCCGTTATAGCACGGACGTTGCCTCTTCTGGAGACCCCGCAACCCGCTGGGGACACAAACTTTTGTACCACACAATACGATTGTCTTTGAAGCTTTTAAACCATATCTGGAGAAAAACTCCAGACGACTTTATCACATTTCTACAAAGTAACTTGAAAGAGTTTTAACTCTTTTAGCATTCTTCCTGTCCTATCTTTTGACGTTGCGAGATACAGAATAAAAATAAACACTTGCTCGCCAAAATCAAAAAGAAAAACAACTCAATTACATAAATGCTTTAACTATCAAAAACACAACCTCGAATAAAAATAACCAATTAAGAAAAAAAGAGGGATTGTTATTTTGGGTTAACACGTTTTTTCAGGAAAACAAAAACGCCAACACCACAAACAACAATAATCAAAAATACAAAAACAACCCAAAAATTTGTTGATAGCCAAGAGTCTTTTTGCGCATCTACAGGCGAATTTTTGGTATCAGTTGACAAAATATCAGACGCATCATTTGTCGGCGAATTTTTGACACTATCGGGTGGTGAAGCGTTACCACCATTATCTGTTGATGGAGTTTTGGTGCCAGTTGACGATGTACCCCCATTGTTATCGTCTTTGTCATTTACCGATGAGTTTTCTGCGTTATCTTCAGAGGTTATTTTGATTTCAACAGGAGCAAGCAACTCACTACGAGTATTATCCTTATCAACAACCTGCACCAACTTGATTTCTACCAACTTTACAACTTGAGCACCATCAGTATTGCCTAAACGATTAAAAACAAAAAAACCACAATCTAATTTACCATTTACAGGCACATACCGATTATCAGCACTATAAAAACCCAAGTGAGTCTGACCATTTTTCACCACCACAGACGTAGTCGTCGCAGAAGAAACCGCCGCTGATTGTTCATAAGACACAAATTCAAGCCCTGAGGAGTATTCAAAAGCAAACTCTACCCCAGCAATAGCATGAGATACGTCAATAACCACTGGCACCTGCACCTGACCATCATTAGTAGCACCAAAAGAAACAGAAACAGCACTCAACAATAAACAAACAATTAACAACACAATAGAACACAAATAACGTTTTAAATATTTCATACATATCCATCCATTTTCAAGTGAAAAAATACTCCACCACCACTAAATGATGACAAAGCCATTTTCCATAGTTTTATCTTATTGTTAAGAAATGTGGGAAGACCAGTTAATATTGTTGAGTATGATAATAAAACCGAAATTCTCAAATGTGGGTATAGGCATCCATTGACGGAACATCAATACCCAAAGCACCACACAAATCACGATTCCGCTTAGACACCTCAGTAACACCACAAACACCACCAAACCCAACCAACCTAA
>JGI24702J35022_10002222_pt1 | contig 11937 bp, 5 predicted proteins | sample TergutTh196P4_FD_35022 | JGI IMG/M metagenome (IMG submission 35022)
CAGTAGCTTGCAGCCAATCAGGCCTCACTTCTTCATTAAACCACTCAGCTTAGAGATAAGGGTCAATCGCAATATCGCCTGAAAACCTGACAGATCTATTGCTTAACTCTCAGTAATACACCTGTCAGTCACTGATCATAATTCGCATCTTTGCGTGTGAATCATCCTAACGATGCGGCGTGCTGGCCATGGTAATCAGCTGCATACAATTATTTAGCGTCCTTACCTTATACAAAGAATAAGAACAAGAACGAACGAACGTTCCTTATAGTTGACCACATCACGCCGACACACGAAATAACCGTCTATCCCCTATCAACAACCGATTATAGTTGGATACCCCTTGTATCCCAAGATTGAGAAGATTAGACAAACCAGGGGGAAAAAATAGTAGCGCTAATAAGGTTATATAAACCCAAAATAATTGTAAACATTGATGTCATACTCATATTAAACACTTCCCATTCAAATCGTATCCCTGGTTAACGTTTCTCAGCAGATCCCGCCTGTTCCGAATCAAGGAACCAGCTTGTTAATCACGCAGGTCACATCGCAGGGGAAAAAGTAAGAAACATTAAAGAAATTCATTAACGAGAAAACCAGGGAATACATTGTAGTCATACCCATTTTAAACACACCCCATACAGATTGATCGTTTTAGTCTTAAGCGAAGAACAAGAACAGGAATGAAATCGCGTTCATTACAGTCGTCCATGCTAACCCTATCCATGAAATTACTGCTGAACCCATGATTCACAGCCCCTTTCTATNCCGGTTGATAAACACCGGACTTGTTTATGTGTCCTACATAAACATACTCAAATTTCCTTGAAGAATCGCGAATACGGTAAGTAGATAATTGGAAATATTATCAATTACACATATCCATAATTTCGGCAGCATACATACTCCCCCTTCTGTGATTCAGAGTATATCGCGTTGCACTTTGGATTGAGCCTATGCGAAAAACAGGAACAGGAAAGAAATCGCGTTCATTACTGTTGTCCATGCTAGCCCTATCCATGAAATAACTGCTGAACCCATACTACACCTCCTCCCGGTCGCTTAGTATGCCTCTTGCGCGTTTCAACTGTTCAGGAGAAACCTCATCGGCATTAGCTAGGCATTAACGGAGAAATGTTGCCCTGCAGGATTGCGAAAACTGTCAGTAAGTAATTGGCGATGCTGTTAATAACAGAAATCCATAATGTCGGTAACATGGTCTACACCTCCTTTTAACGTATTGTCTTCAACGAATAAACATTAGCATTTTAATAAATCTTTGTCAATATTTATTTGTTAAAAATTCAAAATATTTATAATTTTGGTGAGTATTATTCTTCGTTTTTTTGTTGCCTGCCGCCATTCCGGAAACTGGAGGAATCCAAGCAAGATTTCGCCCGCAAAATTTGCATATCATCCATTTTTTTTCTTTCGCAGCATAGGGCGACGAAGGCGCCTTCCTCTTCCCAGTGCCTGATCGACCCTGCAGGCGTTTCCTGTTTTAAAACGTCCGCCAGGCCTATCCCCCTCGCTTTCGCGTAACTCTCTTTCGCCGTCCATATCCGGCAAAATAAACGCGCAGGATCAATTGACTCCGCCAATCGGCGCAGTTCGTCCGCAGTGCATACCAGATTNGCGACGCCGGGNTCATAGGGATGGATTTCCTGCATGTCGATCCCTATCTCAAAATCGGCGATGGCGCAGACAATGCCCCGCTCGCAATGGCTGAAATTAAAAAAGATATGCGGATAGCCTTTCAGATAGGGTTTTCCATACCCGTTATAGAGGAACTCCACCGGTTCCGAAATCCGGTATTTCTCAAACAATCCCTGCCGCAGCAGCAAATAGGAGATGATACAGGCTTGTTTATCCCTTTCGCGGCGGTAACGCTGACAGCGCTTTTTTCGAAATTCCGGAAGCCTGTCCACATTTCTTTCTACAAATTGTCCGCACAAAGCCTCCCAATGGTTGAATGCATAGACGGATACCCTGTTCATCATCCGGCTGCGCGTAAACCCGCGACTAAATCGATGGCTTCCCCGAAGGTCCCTATGTCAGCCAGTACATCAATGTCGTCGATGCTGATTGAAAATGTTTCTTCGATTTCCGTGAGCAGCGCAATGATGTCGAAAGAGGTCAGCCCCAATTCTTCGCGCAAAGACGTCGAAGGGTCGATTACCCCCATATCAAATTCCGTGTAATTCCCGATGATATCGACTAAACCGCGTGCAATATCTGCCTTATCCATTCTGCGCCTCCTGCATGCCGGTATATAAATACCGTTTAATTTTACCAATCGCCGTTTTCTCGAAAGGCTCGTTCCGGATGTGTAGGTCAAATATTTTCATATACCTGGGATTTTCCGCGTTAATCTGCGCCAGGAGCTTCATGAGTTCCCCTCTGATATCGCTGATGGCGTTAGCGGCGCAATAGTCCGCATTGGGAAACACAGACGCGTGCAGCGCAGAAGCTTGGCGGCTTTCCACAGCGTATACAAGGACGCTGTCCACCAGGGGGGATTCCCGTATTCTCGTTTCTAATTCTTCAGGTGATATATTATTGCCATCACTTAATATAATCAGATTTTTCTTACGTCCTGTAATATATAAATAGCCGTCATCGTCAATAAATCCGATGTCGCCAGTTTTAAACCACTCTCCGTCAAAAGCCTCTTCCGTTCCCTCCGGATCGTTGAAATAGCCCCGCATCACAATGCTTCCGCTGATCTGGATTTCTTCATCCTGAATCCGCACCTGACAAAAGGGCGCAGGGACAGGGAGGCCTATCGAGCTGTTTTTTTGCCGCTCCGGCGGGTTTACGGAAACAATGGAAGAGCATTCGTTCACCCCGTAGCCGACAAGGGTCGTGATACCGAAGCCGGACAGCTCTTCCAGTACCTGTTCGTCCGCCGCGGCGCCGCCGCAAATGATCGTATGTAAGTTGCCGCCAAGCGAATCGCTAATGCTTTTGAAGAAAAGCGGGCGAAGATCGATCTTTATTTTTCTGAGCCCGTTACTGATATTCAACATTTTTCTCAACAATTGTTCTTTCCCGCTTTTTTTCGCGGTCGCCCAGATTTTTTTATGAAGCCCCTCCACCATTTGGGGAACCCCGATCAGGCAAGTCGGCTTGAAAGTCTTGATCAGCAACTCAATATCTTTCAGCGAGTTATCGCTGCAGCACAGCGCTTCTCCATAATATATCGAAGCAAATACGCCGGCCGCGATCCAAAACATATGAAAGGGCGGAAGCAAAGCCAAGGATGTCCTGCCCGGCGGAAAGGCGTGTTCTCCGATACGCGAAACCGAGGCGATGGCATTATGCAGGATATTTCTGTGGGTCAGCAAGATCCCCTTACTGATTCCTGTCGTTCCGGAAGTGTACATGATCATGGCGTTTGTATCCTGTACCGGCGGGTCGAAGGTCGTCTCGCTATACGCATTAGCGTCGTCATGAAGAATACGCTCCCAATCTTCGAAATAGAGTATACTTTGTATCCGGTCATCCGTCGCGATTTCCCGGTTGCCCGACAAAGCGCTTCTCTGTGCGATGATCACGCTTGCCTCAGCCCGGTAAATCAAATCGAGCATCCTTTCGCGGGACTGTCCGTAATCGATTGGCACCACGACATTGTTGGCATAGAGCAAGGCGAAAAAAGACGCCATCCATTCGTAGCTGAAATTGCCGATTAACGCAATATGCCGGTTGCTATAGCCGCTGCGAACCAGATAATTACCGATTTTTCTGACGTCTGCGAGCAGCCTTTCATATGTATAGGAAGTAACTTCCCCCTCCCTGATGGTTTGGACTACATAATTATGGGGATACCTGCCCGCTACATACGACAGATACTCATACAGATTGCTTAGATTCTGCATAGGACGCCAGTCGGAAACATAGTTCATTTTGCAGCCTCATCTCCTGTTTTCCGGATCATCCGATATTCCGTAACCTTTCCATCCGCCGTTGTTTTTTTCTCCGCCAGTTGAAAGCCGAAGTGTTCGTACAAGGGAACATTCTCCGGGGTATAGGTCTCCAGGCTGATATAACGGCTGGTACCGGCTGTTTTCGCGTGGTCGAAAAAGAACTCCAGCATTTCCCTGCATAAGCCCGTACCCCTTGCCTCCTTTTCTATCGCGATGATCGCCAGAATATACGGCGCCTCTTTACAAAACTTTTTGGCCCAATTGGCGGTAGACAATTCTCTTAAAGGCTTCATGTTTTGTAAGATGCGCCTTCTTTCCTCTTTTGAGCATAGAACAAATGCTTTAATGATCAGGTCGACGATAAAAGGCGCGAAACTGTATATCATTTTATTCTTGCCGTCAACGCCTATGATCGCGCCGCTTATGCCTTTGCCGCTGACAAAAATATCAGAGCGATCATACAGGGAATGGCTTAACTGCTCATAATACTTTTCTGTGATCAGCCGTTTTGCTTTATCCGGATCTATCCCTCTCATCGCGGATTGAAAAGGCTCCGTTTCATAGAATTGTTCGGCCAGAAATTCCGACAAGGGCCTTAATTCGTTCCTGCCTATCCTTCGCATCATGGCATCCNTTCTCCGCTAGAATTTTCTTATGGCCTCTTCTATAGCGCCTCTTTCCAGGCTTAGTCCCAGAATACAGGCGTTCAGCGTATCGTCTTGCACATAGTACTCCATATATACATCCTGAATGCCCGATTCCGANCGGCCGATCTCGATATACGGTTCTTCCGCATACGGTTCTTCCGCATACGGTTCTTCCGCATAGCCGTCCTCCCCGTATTCGGAGGCTTTAAAAATGCCCAGATAGTTGATGACCGGAACGGAGATACCGGAGGCTGCCCTTTCATCGGATCCCGACAGCAGGCGCCTGTTTTCCATTTCCGCTATTTGTCGTTTCTTCTCTGCATCGAAGAGCGCTAAATCAACCCTAAGGGTCATCCCCAGCATTCCTCCGTTCCCTTCGTCCCGATTGTGACGCAGGACNGCATAGGGGATAGCCGGCAGGCGCGTACAGNAGTCGCCGTACATCAAATCCGCCAAAANCATCATGGTGCTTTCGATCGGGGAATTCGCCAGCTTATCTTTCTGCGCCTCATTCAGCTTCATTCGAAAATCCGCCCTNCANGCGGGATTCCGGCAAGCAGGCAGTGCGGAGGCCTCTTGCGCCAACTGCGTATACCGCTCGATGTCCGCTTCCGCCCCGCCGTCGGCGACGCCGTCTCTGTCCTGATCCTCAAGGCTTTGACAATACTGGATATACGAATAGCTGCGCAGCGCTTCGCTGCCGTTCTCCAAAGATTCGTTGATCAAAATGCGAAACAATTCCTGCGATACCCCGTCCCATATCGAGTGATGCATCACGCTCACGAACAGGCAGTTTTCATCATCCGTTTTAATGAGCAACAACCTGGATAACAGCATCTGATCAAGCGGGAAACCTTGCGTAGACACGGATTCCGCCAGGTACGCGATACACGCGTCCAGATCGCCGGTATATTGACTGGCGTCCAGCAGCGGTATCTCCCAAGCGCTGTTATAGGCATATTCCTCAAAGCAATCCGTTTCGCTGTTATATCTCGTTCTCAGCGCGCCCTGCGAGGACAGGACCGCCTGCAGGGCGGACAGCGCGCTGTCCGCGTCGCAATGGATAGTAAGGATGTTCACGAGGGTCCTTGCGTAATCGGACAAAAACATTTTGTGCATAAACAAAGCCTGACAAGCGGAAAAGCCTTCGCTCTTTTTGTAGTTGTTTCCATACTCGCGCAAAAGGCAAAGCATCTCGTTGATCATCTTCTCGTCCTTGTCGCCGGCGCCCGGGATGCTCCCGTTTCGCGGCGGGGGGGCCCAGGCGACAGCTTTGTCCGCATTCCTGTAGTGCGCACAGATTCGTTCTACCGTTCTTAAGCGCATGAAGTCGGATACCGTAAAGTGATATCCCTGTTCCCGCAGCTTCGAAACCACCCGGATCAGCTTGATCGAGTCGCCCCCAATCTCAAAGAAGCTGTCTTCTATACCGATCGGGGAAATGCCCAATATTTCCTCAAAGGCCGCGATGACCGACCGCTCGGCTTCCGTCCTTGGCGCTGTATAGCTGCGTCCTGCCAAAGCGTCGGGTTCCGGCAGCGCGCGCTGATCCAGCTTGCCGCTCCTGTTGAGCGGCAGGGCGCCCATTTGCGTCATGAACGCGGGTATCATGTATTCCGGCAACGCGTTTGCCAGCGCCGCCCTGATAACCGCCAGATCCAGCTCCCTTCCCTGCTCCGCGGCCAGATAGGCGCATAGATGCGTATCTTCTCCGGCTTTCCGGAGGACGACCGCCGCGTCCGTAACGCCCGGCTGTTTTCTCAACAGGCTCTCGATCTCCGCCAATTCGATACGGAAACCCCGAAGCTTGACCTGCTCGTCCATCCTACCCAGGAAATCGATGTTTCCATCCGGCAGCCATCTTGCCAGATCGCCGCTTCGATACAGCCGGCCTTCTCCGTAGGGGTTATGGATAAATTTCTCCTCTGTCAGCTCTCTTTGATTCAAGTAGCCTCTCGCAAGGCTCCCGCCCGCTATGCACAGTTCTCCCGGCACGCCGATTCCGCATAATTCCATCCCGCTGAGTATATAGACCTGTGTGTTGATGACCGGTTTCCCGATCGGAAGCAGGGTACAATCGGGTCCTACTTCNGTCATCGTCGCGTTGACGGTGGATTCCGTCGGCCCGTAGGTATTCAGAATTCTGATCTTTTTTGCCAGCTCTTTCAGGTTGTCGATATTGCCCGCTTCTCCGCCGGACTCCAGCAGGCGGAGCGAGGGCAGTTTTTCAAGGCGCAGCTCCCGGATAACCTTTGGCGTCAGCGAGCTGACGGTAACCTGCTGCGCATTCATGTATTCGTGTAAAGCCTCAAAGTCGTATACCGTATCCGCCGGCGTCAGGCACAGCGACGCGCCGCTGCTCAGCGTGGCAAAAACATCGGCGACCGTTTCGTCAAAGGACATATTCGCGTATTGCAGGAGCGTATCGCCGCCGTTCAGCGCGCAGGCGGCATTATACATCATCGTCATGTTCACCACGCCGTGATGCTCGATCATGACGCCTTTGGGTTTCCCTGTCGTACCCGATGTATAGATAATATAGACCAGGTCGTCGGGCCCGTTGACATGCGGCGGATTCTCCTCTTTGTCCGCATAGCAGGCTTCTGTTTCCAGATCCAGCAGGGGAAGGCCTATCCCCTCCGGCGCCTTCGTTCTGCAGGTTAATACCACGCTCGAAGCGCTGTCTTCCAGCATATACCGGATTCTTTCTTCCGGATATCCCGGATCGACAGGCACATAGGCGCCCCCCGCTTTGATCGTTCCCAGGATCCCCACGACCATTTCCATGCCCCGCGCCGTGAGCAGCGCCACTTTGCTTTCCGGGGCTATCCCGAGNTCCTTCAGCNTGTATGCCAGCCTGTTCGCCTTNGCGTTCAGCGCCGCGTAGGTCATCGACTGCCCTTCAAATTTCAAGGCTATGTTCTCCGGCGTACGCCGGACCTGGTCCTCAAACAGGTCGACCGCCGTCTTGTTCCCCGGATATGCCGCATACGTATCGTTAAAAGCGGTACATATCCTATCGCGCTCCGCCTCGCTGGTCATTTCCAGCGCCGCGATCGCAGCGCCCGGCTTCGCGGTCACCGAAGCGACCAGGTTCACGAAGTGTTCCAGCATAGCCGAGGCGGTAGCTTCCGTATAGATATCGCTGCTATACTCCAGACTCAGGTCGTAGCCCTCGTCTGTTTCTTCCGCTTGCAGGGACAGGTCAAACTTTGCGGTACCGGTACGCATCTCCAATGCCCGCAGTTCCGCCTCTCCCATCTGCAAAACAGGCTTCTCATTGTTTTGCATCGAGAACATCACGTCAAACAGAGGATTACGCGACATATCGCGCCGCGTGTCCAGATCCTCAACCAGTTTCTCGAAGGGATACTCCTGATTCTCATAGGCGCTGAGCGCGTGATCCTTGATCTCCGCAAGGAAGCCGGTAAAGGATTTATTCGCCGAAGGATATCCTCTGAACGCCAGTGTATTGACGAACATCCCCATCATCGCTTCGGTATCCCGATGCATCCTTCCCGATATCGGGGCGCCCACTACAATGTCTTCCTGCCGGCTGTACTTATGCAGCATGACCATAAACGCCGCCAGCAGCGTCATGAAGGTCGTCGTTCCGTTCTCTTTGTTGATCCGCTCGATACCGGCCTTCTGTTCCTTATGGAGCCGGGCATATACCTCCGCGCCTCTGTAGCTCTGTATCTGCGGGCGCGGATAGTCCGCCGCCAAATCCAGGACCGGCGCCTCCTCCGCGAACACGTTCATCCAATACGCTTTCTGCGCGGCAAGGTCGCGTCCCCGCATCCATTCGCTGTAGTCTTTATACTGAAGCTCTTGCGCTTTCAGCGTTTCCCCGCCGTAGAGCTTTGAGAACTCTTCGGTCAGGATTCGCATGGACATGCCGTCCGCGATTATATGGTGTATGTCAAACAAGAGGATATATCGATTCCCGCCGCGTTCCTGCAGTACCTTCAAGCGTATCAGCGGCGCTTTCCCTAAATCGAAGGGGCGAATAAATTTCTCCAGCTCTTCCTCGCTATAGGATTCTATTTCCGCGTATTCGACCTCGCAGGAAGCCGCCTTCCCTATCCTCTGTACCGCTTCGCCGTCTATCAGGGCAAAGCTTGTCCTGAGCGCCTCGTGGCGCAAAATCAATTCGTCCATGGTTGTCCGGATTCTGTCCCTATCGGCTTTACCTGCCGCTTCCATCGCGGCCGGTATATGATAGACCGTGCTTCCGCTGTCTATCTGGTCCAGCACAAACAGGCGCTTTTGCGCGGAAGACATGGCATAGCTTTCTTTCTCCGCGGCTTTGGGTATAGGCTTGTACCCGTCCCGCCCCATGGCTTCCAGTTCCTTCGCCAGCATCGAGGCCGTAGGAAAGGCAAAGAGAAGCCTCAGCGGAAGCCTTATGCCTGTTGCCTTTTCAAGCATATTCACCGCTACGGTCGCCCGGAGCGAGTGGCCCCCCAAGTCAAAGAAACTGTCTTCTGTACCGATAGGCGACACGCCCAGTATCTCCTCGAAAGCCTCGACAACCGCCCGCTCCATATCGGTTTCCGGCGCGGTATAGGCCCGTCTCGCAAGCATATCGGGTTCCGGCAGCGCCTGTTTATCCAGCTTGCCGTTCCGGTTGAGCGGAAGCGCCGGGATCAGGGTCATAAACGCGGGAAGCATATACTCCGGCAGCTCTTTTCGCAAACCCTCCAGGATCATCGGCTTATCGGGGTCCTCCCCCTGCTTCGCTGTGAAATACGCGCACAGGATCTCGTCGCCTCCGATGTTCCTGGTCACCACCGCCGCATCCGCCACGCCCGGCTGCTTGCGCAGGACGCTCTCGATCTCGCCTAACTCTATCCGGTACCCGCGAATCTTGACTTGCTCGTCTATCCTCCCCAGATACTCGATATTCCCGTCTGGCAGCCATCTTCCCAGATCGCCGCTCCTGTACATTCTGCCTTCGCCAAACGGGTTCGGGACAAATTTCTCCGCCGTCAGCTCCGGCTGGTTCAAATACCCCCTCGCCAGGCCGGCGCCCGCGATGCACAGCTCGCCCGGCACGCCGATCCCGCACAGTTGAAAGCCGTTCAAGATGTAGATTTGCGTGTTCTCTATCGGCCGGCCAATGGGTACGAGAAAAGGCACGGGGGCGCCTCTGCGGTGATCCCAGGCGCTGGTCACCACCGTCGCTTCCGTCGGCCCGTATTCGTTGGTATAGTCTATCCCTAATTGGTCGCTGCGAAGAATTATGTCGCGATTCGCGTTGGCGCCGCCTGTCGTGATCCGCCGGTATGGACGAAGATCGATCTGCGAAGCAAAGCCGGGCGTCAAAATCGCGACGTTTACCTCATGCTGCCGGACATAGNCCTCAAAGGCCGTATTATCCTGTATCACAGAGCGGGGAAGCAGGCACAGCGCGCCGCCGAAAAGAAGCGAAGAAGCCAGTTCCAGGGTAGCGGCGTCAAAGGACAGGCTGGCGAACTGCAGTACGGTATCCGTCTGGCGCAGGGTATCGCGCTCCATCCGTTTTCTGAGATTGACGACGCCCCGATGCTCAATCATGGCGCCCTTCGGCCTTCCCGTCGTGCCGGAGGTGTAGATGATATAGATCAGGTCGTTCGGGCTGTTCACATGCGGAGGATTGCCTGTTTCCGCGGCATAGGCGCCCTGATCAAGCAAATCCAGAATGGGTATCGCCGATCCCGCAGGCGGCTCGACCTTGCAGGTCAATATGGCTTTGGGGGCGCTGTCCTCCAGCATATACCGGATCCTGTCTTCGGGATAATCGGGATCGACGGGTACATACGCGCCGCCGGCTTTGATCGTCCCGAGTATCCCCACGATCATTTCCATACCGCGCTCCGCCATCAGCGCGACAGGGTCGTCCGGCTTTATCCCGAGTTCCCGCAGCCGATAAGCCAGGCGGTTTGCCTTGGCGTTGAGGGCGGCGTATGTCATGGTTTGCCCTTCAAATTTCAAGGCAATATTCTCCGGTGTTTGCAGGACCTGTTCCTCGAACAGATCCACGATCGTCTTATCCGCCTGGTATTCCGCAGAGGTATCGTTAAACGCGGTAAGCGTCTTCTCGCGCTCCGGCCCGCTGATCATATCCAGGTCCGCGATCTTCGCGCCGGGATTCGCAAGGGCGGCATCCAACAATGTCACGAAATGCCCGAGTATCGCTTCCGCGGAAGCCACGGTGAAAAGGTCGCTGCAGTATTCGAGGCTCAGGTTGTATCCTTCCTCTGTTTCCCGCACTTGCAAAGTCAAGTCGAACTGCGCGCTATAGGTGTCGATCTCCCTTACCCGCAGGATAGCGTCTCCCAGGCGCAGTTCGCTGCTTTCCATGTTTTGCACCACAAACATGACGTCAAACATGGGGTTGCGGGACATGTCGCGCCGCGTCTCCGCCTCTTCCACCAGATCCTCAAAGGGATAGATCTGATTCTCGTAGGCGCCCAGGGCGTATTCCTTCATCTCCGCCAGAAATTCGATAAAGGATTTCTCCCCGGTCGGGCGGCCCCGCATCGCCAGGGTATTGACAAACATCCCCATCATCGCTTCGGTGTCCTTATGGACCCTTCCCGATATCGGCGCCCCGACCACAATGTCCTCCTGCCGGCTGTATTTGTGCAGTTCCACCATCCATACCGCCAGCAAAGTCATGAAAACCGTTGTTTCGTTTTCTCTGTTTATCTTTCCGATCGCGGCCTTTTGCTCCCTGTTTAGCTGCGCGGACACCTGTGCGCCCTGGTAGCTCTGTGTCTGCGGACGGGGATAATCCGTCACCATGTCCAGGACAGGCGCTTTCTCCGCAAATATATTCATCCAAAAGGCTCTTTGCGCACTAAGGTCAGCGCTGCGCATCCATTCGCTATAGTCTTTGAACTGAAGCTCCGGCGGATCCGGCGCTTCCCCTTCGTAGAGCCTTGAGAAGTCCGAGATCAGGATGTTCATCGTCATCCCGTCCGCGATGATGTGGTGCATGTCAAAGAGCAGCAAATACCTGTCGCGCCGGACTTCTTTGATCAGCTTCGCGCGAAGCAAAGGGGCTTTGCCTAAATCGAAGGGACGAAGGAAGGCCGCTATTTCGTCCAAAGGGAAAATCTCCCTTTCTTCATACTCCAGCTCACAAAAAGCTTCCTCCGCGATGATCTGTACCGCTTCATTGTCCAGGAGCGCAAAGCTCGTCCGCAGCGCCTCATGGCGCCGGACCAACCCGTCCATCGCCTTTTGGATGCGCGCCGGGTCAAGGGCGCCCGTGACCTCGATCAACGCGGGCATATGATAAAGCGTGCTTTCGCTATCCATTTGCTCCAGGATAAACAGCCTCTTCTGCGCGGAAGACATGGCATAGTATTCTT
>JGI24702J35022_10002223_pt1 | contig 11934 bp, 16 predicted proteins | sample TergutTh196P4_FD_35022 | JGI IMG/M metagenome (IMG submission 35022)
AGCAACGTCTACGCCGATTTGGGCATGGCCGACGCTGACGAAATGATCGTCAAGGCGCAGCTTGCAACCAAGATTGGCGAGATTATCAAGAGCCGCAAATGGAGCCAGCAGCAAGCGGCTGATGTTCTTGGCCTGACACAGCCAAAACTGTCCAGGATGTTGCGCGGTCAGTTTCGCGGCATCAGTGAAACAAAGATGCTCGACTGTTTAGTTCGGCTTGGCCGTGACGTACAAATCGTTGTCGGCCCTGCTCGCCGTGTGCCTTCGGCTGGACATCTTGCTGTCGTGTTTGCTACGTGATATTGGATGAATGACTGTGCGTTGTGCAGAGGACTCCTGAGCAATTTCGCTCTCTCGCGGTGCGTCGTGCATAGGACTGCTGACACGGCCCGTTCAGAAGTCGGCTGCACACTGGGCGGCCAGCTCCGAGAACTGCTGCATTCGCCTTCTGAAAATGACACTGTGTGAAAAACGTCCATAAATCCTCGTTGGACTCTATCCTCATCTGGCAATATATGCCAATTATTGGTATAGTACGCAAAAGTTCGACAGGAGGTTTTTATTATGCAGGTACGCTCCCGGAACACCTCGGTATACCTTGGCGACCATTTCGCAGGATTCATCGACAAGCAGGTACAGACAGGCCGGTATGGAACAGCCAGCGATGTCGTGCGGGCTGGATTGCGTCTGTTGGAAGATCACGAAACCAGGGTAAGGGCGCTGGAAGCGGCCCTGGTTGAAGGTGAGAGTTCCGGCGAACCTCGTCCATTTGACTTCGATGCGTTCAAGACCCGCAAGCGGGCGGAGTATGAGCACAGGTGAAATCGCTCGTTTTCACCCCGGCAGCGCAATCCGATATGGAAGCCATCTGGGATTACACGGTTGAGAACTGGGGGCTTGACCAAGCCGAGCGTTATGCGGATGACATTCGATACGTTTGCCATGACCTGGCTTCTGGTTGCAGGCAAGGTCGTCCGGTCGATGTACGGCCTGGCTACCTGAAATACCTCATTGGATCGCATGTCGTTTTTTTCCGCGATCACTGTGACCAGCTTGAAGTCGTTCGCATCCTGCATGGCAGGATGGATGTAGATCGTCACCTTTAGCAGGCTGCTCAAAAACCCTGCGAGTACGCACAGGTCGGCGAAGCACTGTAGGTTGGGGTGAGCAGAGCGAACCCCAATCTACACGCTGCTTGTCATCCTGCGCGAAGTCGCAGGATCCATGCGGTGTGCGGATTGCAGCAACTCCGTCCGTCTCATCCGACACCTCCTTGGGCATCGAGTGAAACCGGACAGATCATGTGCTACAAGGCCGGACAGATTACTTGTTTCCTACATTTGGTTCGTTTTGGCTTGCCTGTCTCGTGAGGGTGTGGATAGAATCAGGGCATGAACACCATCACGTTCGACACGCTCAAGGCTGCCAACAAGCTCAAAGCCGCCGGTTTCACGCCTGAACAGGCTGAAGCGGTTGCCGCGACCATGCGCGATTCCACGGAAAGCGCCGATCTTGTTACACGCAAGGATTTGCAAATCGAGCTGGCGCCCATCAAGGCCGATATTCTGCTGCTCAAGTGGATGGTGGGGGTAATCGTCGCTGGCGTGGTCGCACTGGTCGCCAAGGCGTTTTTCTGAACCCTGGCAGGCCGCTACATGTTGTGGTGTCAGCACTGTAGGTTGCGAGTACGCACAGGTCGGCGAAGCGCCACCGTCATTGCAGCGCGGCCATCATCAACAACCACTGCTCTACCACTGAGCTATCCAGAGAGATTCCCCGTAAAACCCTTCCCACAGCGTGAAACGCCTGGCGAGGGTAGTTCGCACATAGAGTCGCTATAAGAGGCGGATTTCAGCCTGTAATTATAATTTTTCACAACTACAGGCAATTTTCTGCCGCATGCCCCATAACAAATTGATTTTGCTATAATAGGCAGAATCAGGGCGCTAGTTCGAGCTTTTCGTACATAAAGGCGGAAAAAGGGCATTTATTACAGCAGCAAAATGAGGGTATCGTGGCAAAGATCAATTTGACGCCGGATGAAATGGAGTCCGTGCTGGGAGAAAAGCTCAAGGCTCTTCGCCTGTTTCGGAACATCGACCAGACAACGCTGGCCGAACGAGCCGGTGTCAGTGTCCGCGCGTTGCGCAGCCTGGAATCCGGACAGGGATCAACCATCGCCACGCTGGTTCGTGTCATTCGCGCTCTGGGCCGAGAGGAGTGGCTAAACTCCATTGCCCCTGTGGCTACCATCAATCCGCTGGCACTGACCCGCGAAGCGCAGCCCCGACAGCGAGCTTCTCGCAGAAGCCGCATCCGCAGTATGGACTAACCCGATAAAGGAACCCCCTGTGGCCGCGACAAAGAAAACCAGACCCTANAAACATGTTCTGGCGGTTGAAGTCCATCTCTGGGGCATGCACATCGGNTCTGTTGCGCTGGACCCNGCCTATGGCTACTACGTCTTTGCCTACACGGCTGAATTCGCCGCCAAGGGGATCGAGCCNGCNCCATTGCACATGCCCGTCGTGTCCAGGGAACCTTACCTGTTCACAGATCTGCCGGAGGCTACCTACAAACGCTTGCCGGCGATGCTAAACGATGCGCTACCCGACGATTTCGGCAATGCGCTTATTAACCGCTACATGGCTGACCAGGGTATTGCAGCCCAGGATATTACCGCGCTGGATCGTCTGGCTTACATGAGTACCCGCGCGATGGGAGCATTGACCTTCAAACCCGCACGAGGACCGACAAGATACAAACCGACGGTCATCGAACTGAGTTGCCTGGTTGAGCAAGCACGCCAGGCGGTCATCGGCGACATAACCGATGACGGTCATACGAATGCGGCGTTACGAAGCATCATCGACGTCGGCACCAGTGCAGGCGGCGCTCGTGCCAAGGCGGTCATTGCCTTGCATCCGGAGACAGGTGAAATGCGCTCCGGCCAGTTGGATGTGCCGAACGGTTTTGAACACTGGCTGCTCAAGTTCGACGGAATGGGCAAGGATCTGGAATTGGGCACGACCCAAAACTACGGTCGTGTTGAGTACGCCTACTCCCTGATGGCTCGCGCTGCGGGCATCCGCATGAGCGAATGTCGCCTCCTCGAGGAGAATGGCCGGGCGCATTTCATGACAAAGCGATTCGACCGTGAAGGGCAAGGCAATCGCCATCATATGCAGACGCTCTGCGCGATGGCGCATATCGACTATAAGAAAAAGGGTACCAACGCTTATTCCCAACTCTTCAACGCAATCGGCCAGTTGGCGTTGCCTTACGTGGATCTGGAAGAGGCTTTTCGGCGCATGGCGTTCAACGTAATGGGCCGAAACTGCGATGACCACTCCAAGAACTTCTCATTCATGCTGCGCAGTGGCAACGCTGCCTGGGAATTGGCGCCAGCCTATGACGTTACCTTCGCACACAACCCGATTGGAGAATGGACGTACCAGCATCTAATGTCGGTAAATGGCAAGTTCAAAGACCTCACGATGACCGACCTGCTCGCAGAAGCGGAACGTTTTGGCGTCGGTACTGCCAAGCGAGTCATCGAGGAGGTGCGTGTTGCCATTCTGTCCTGGCCCGAGTTCGCGCAACAAGCTGGTGTCCCCGAGGCTCAAATGGCTGAGATCCAATCTCTACTCCTTGCGAGGTAACCCGCCTGTAAATGGACTCTTCGACCGCTATGCTCCTTGGGCAGCAATAGCAGACCCCTTTCCCGCCTCTCGGGGCGAGAAAGGGGTTGAACGACAAGGTGAGTCAATTTCAAGTCGGTGCTTTTGGGGAAAACGGGGTCAGTTATAAGTCGGTGTTGACAATTGCGGGCGGCAGATTGCCGAAAACCGACAATCTGCCGCCCGGATTGGTGCGTTCGGACGACTTTGAGCGTTACAGGCCGCGAAAAGGTTTTGATTGTTAAAAAGTAAGCAGTCAGACCATCTGAATGACGAGTTTTTTCCCGCAGGCTCCGGCGTAGCGCCGAAGGGTTTCAAGAGAGGGCGAATGCTTGCGGCTGCCCAGACTCGACTCGATGCGAGCAAGCACGGGCTGCGAAACACCCATACGGGCGGCCACATCGGCTTGGGTCAGACCGGCATCCTTGCGTGCGGCAAGCAACGCGGCCAACGCCGCAAATTCGTCTTCGAGCGCATCGTAAGCGGCGCGAAAAGCCGGGTCGGCCTTGCGTTTCTTCGCCGCATGGGACTTCGGGTCGAACGCCACCGGCTGATAGCTTTCTTCGATTTCAATTTTCCTGGTCATTGAGTACCTCTTTCAAACGCTTGCGGGCGAGTTTCAATTCCCTTTGCGGGGTCTGCTGTGTCTTCTTGATGAAGCCGTTCAGGATGACGATGCGCCGCCCTGCCAAGGAGCAAAAGAACGCGCGTCCGATGCCTTCTTCTCCCTTGGCGCGAATCTCGAACAGTCCGTCACCAAAGGGGCGCGTGTACGGCAAGCCAAGGTTCGGCCCGGATACCCCCATCTGCTCCACGATGCGCACATAGCTGGCGCTGATGCCTGTTGGCCATTCATCAATGGTCGCCTGCACGGAAGCGTTGTAGTACGCGATGGTGTAAGACATGAGCGAATTATAGCATAAATGCTATTTCCAGCAAGGGCACGTTGAGCCGGAACCGCTCCAGGCGTTACAGGCCGCGAAAAGGTTTTGCCGCAGAACCGACATCATCGGGACGATCCGCTTCCATGTCGCACACTCGGTCGAAGATCACGGTGACCAGATGCGAACAAGCCGCTTTGACAAAACAGGTGGTTATAATAACCACTATGGACAGCCGAAAACTCATCAAACTTCTGGAAGCGGATGGATGGTATCTGGTTCGGGTCAGTGGCTCGCATCATCAGTTCAAGCATCCGAACACGCCAGGTCTGGTAACGGTTAAACATCCAGACCCGGACATCCCGAAGGACACTCGGCAGTATCAAGCGGCAGGCTGGATGGAAATGAAAGGAATGGAGGTTTGATATGCGTTTTCCTGTTGTTTTGCATACCGACGACGGCGTGCGCTTCGGCGTGACGGTTCCCGATCTTCCTGGATGTTTTTCATCCGGTGACACGTTCGACGACGCGCTCACGTCCGTCGTAGAAGCCATCGACCTGCATCTTGAGGGAATCATCGAAGACGGCGGCGAAGTACCCGTCCCGTGCGCAATCTCCAAGCACATCGGAAATCCGGACTACGCCGACGGCGTGTGGGCTTCGGTAGACGTGGATGTGACCCGTTTCGATGGCCGAGCGGAAAAGATCAATATCACCCTGCCTCGTCGCTTGCTGGCGAAAATCGACCGCTACGCACGCGCACACGGCAAAACACGATCCGGTTTCCTGGCCGAGGCGGCGCGGCGGGCAATGGGTTAGTGCATTCTAAAACGACAAACCGGGCGGCAGATTGCCGAAAACCGACAATCTGCCGCCCGGATTGGTGCGTTCAAACAACTCCAGGCGTTACAGCCCGATCTGGCTGACGACCATCTCCTTGAGGTTGTCGGAAACGGTGAAGGCCGCTTCGGTCTCGGCGCGGATTTCGTCCACGCTCACGCCGGGAGCGTACTCTTCCAGCACCATCTTGCCGTCGTAGAAGCGGAACAACGCCTTTTCCGTCACCAGGGTGGAGACGCGGCTCTTGACGGTGAGCGGAAGGGTGCACTTCTTGAGAATCTTCTTCTCGCCGTTGTTGGTGTGCTCCATCGCCACGATCACGTTCCTCGCGCCGACGGCGAGATCCATCGCGCCGCCCATGCCGGGTACGTTCTTGCCGGGCACCATCCAGTTGGCGAGGTCGCCGTTCTCAGCCACTTGCAGGCCGCCGAGCACGCACGCATCGAGGTGCCCGCCGCGCATCAGCGCGAAAGACATCGAAATGTCGAAGGTTGCGCCATGCGGCAGGATGGAACAGGGATTGCCGCCCGCATTCACGGTGCGGGGCTTGCCGACGGGCGGGATGTCCTTCGGAACCGGGCCGATGCCCAGGAAGCCGTTTTCCGAGTGCAGCGTGAGGTGCACGTCTTCGGGCAGGAAGTTGGCGACGAGGGTCGGCAGGCCGATCCCGAGGTTTACAACGTCCCCGTCCTTGAGTTCCAGCGCGATACGGCGGGCGATGAACTCCTTGGCGCTCATTTCTTGCGTCATGTTTGTCTCCTTGTTTTAGGCGGGGTAGATGATGTGGTCGATCAGGATGCCGGGGGTCATGACGGAATCGGGGTCGATCTGACCGATGTCGACGACCTCGTGCGCTTCCACGATCACCGTCTGGGCGGCGAGCGCCATGAGCGGGTTGTGATTGCGCATCGAGCGGAAGTAGACGAGGTTGCCGAAGGCGTCGGCCTTGACGGCTTCCAGCACGGCCAGGTCGGCCGTGAGCGGCATTTCCAGCAGAAAATCCTTGCCGTTGATGTTGATCGTCTGTTTCTGATCGAATTTCTGGCCGTTGATGGAGACATCCATCTTGACTTCGCCTACCGAGGTGCCCACGCCCGTCGGTGTGAGCACGCCGCCCAGGCCGGAGCCGCCGGCGCGAATGCGCTCGGCCAGCGTGCCGATGGGGGATAGCTCGATTTCCATTTCGCCAGCAATCATCTGGCGCTGGGCTTCCTTGTTCAGGCCGATGTGGCCGGTGATGAGCTTCTTGACGCGCTTGTTGCGAATCAGCAGGCCCACGCCTTCCGGCCCCCGCGTGGCGTCGAAGAAGGCCGTGTCGTCACCGATCATCGTCAAATCCTTGACGCCTGAATCGAGAATGGCCTGCATCAACCGGGGCGGCGTGCCGTTGCCCATGAAGCCTCCATACATGATGGTCATACCATCACGCAGGAACGATGCGACTTGTGAGAGTTCAAGTCTCTTTGATTTCATTTCCCTTTCTCCTGATATGCCGCGCGCCCCAGGAACAACAAAGACGGCGGACACATGGTTGAACAGTTTTATGGTCTGGCGGGAAGTCCGCGCCTCGGGGCGGTTGTCTCCTCTTCCAACGGGGATTCTAGCTGCGGATGTCTCGCGTGTGTGAAAAATATTGCTATTCAAAAACATACGCGCACGTACCATGTTTTTTTCTCATAAGACTCCGGCAGGGAAACAAGGGCATGCGATACGGTATGGAAGCAAATATTGATGGAAATGGCTATAACCGCGTTTCTTCCACACAACGGCGGAAACGTGTCGATGCTAAACTGCCAGGGTCATGAACGGAGATTGCTTCAGGGAACGGGTGTGTTCGTCGTCAAACTGGTTTTGATCGTTCTTCTGCTCGTCATCGTTTTCGGGATCGGGACGCTGGCGCGCGTCTTTTTCCGCATGCTGCCCGGCTCGCGCCCGAACGCGAGTCGCGGGTTGGACGGGCGGAGTCCTTCTTCTTCTCGCTTCGGGAATGAAGAAAAGGTGGAGCGCATGCTGGCGTGCTCCGTTTGCGGCGTACACGTGCCCGAGAGCGAAGGCATCGAGGCTGCGGGCAGGTTCTTTTGCTGCGAAGCGCATCGCAAGTGAAGGCGTCCGCATCGTTTTCCGGCCCGGACGTCGATCCGGCACAACGCAAGGCGCTGCGCTATTTCAACCTGTTCCGGCTCGTCATCGCCGCCGTTTTTCTCGTGCTCGGGACGTGGACCGGGCTGGGGGCCGAAGCGCCCAGGCTCTTCTGGTTCACGGCGCTTTTCTACGTTGCCGTCGTCCTCGCGCTCGGCTTTCCGGATGCCGAAAACCGTATCGGTTTCAAGCGCCTGATCGTGATTCAGAGCTTTCTGGACATATTCGTCCTGAACATCGTCCTGTGGACGAGCGGCGGTTATCACAGCGGCGTTCCGGTGCTGATGATGATCGTGCTGGCCGGTTTCGGCCTGCTGGCCGGAGGGCGTATCGTGTTTTTCATGGCGGCGCTGGCAACCGTCAGCGTGTTGACCGAGAACGTCTGGCGCACTTTCGCAAGGCCCGATGCGGCGGATTTTTTTCGGGTGGCGCTGGCTTGTATCTCTTTTTTCATCATCGCCGTCGTGGCGCAGCGGCTGGCGCAACGGGCGCTGGCCAATGCGTCGCTGGCGGCGGTACGCGGCGCGGCGCTGGCCCGACAGGAGGCGATCAACGCGCACATCATCCGCGACATGCGCGACGGTATCATCGTTATGCGCGCGGACGGCACTGTGCGGCGTGCCAATCCTTCAGCCTGCATGCTGCTCGGGCTGGATCACCTGGAAGGGCGTCTCCTCGCCGATATTGTTCCCGAGCTTGCCGAGTATTGCCACGCAGGCGTCGTCACGGGCGAGGCAGGGCAACTCATCCAGTTGGGGCAAGCCCGGCGTTTGCTGCGCTGCCGGGTCGCGGGCAGCGTCAGTGGCGGCGGAATTGATGAAGACGGCACAGGCGACACGCTGATCTTTCTCACCGATCTGGAAGACATCCAGCGCCGCATGCAGCAGCTCAAACTCGTCTCGCTCGGGCGACTGACCGCCAGTATGGCGCACGAGATTCGCAACCCGCTCTCGGCGGTCACGCAGGCCGCCGAACTCTTGTGCGAAGAGAAACGCAGCAGCATGCAGGTGCGGCTCGTCAACATCATCAACGACAACGCCCGACGCATCGAGCGCATGATTCGTGACGTGCTCGCGCTGGGCCGTCGGGACAGGACGCACCCCGAGGCGTTGCCGCTGTCGGAGTTCGTTGACGAAGTGCTCGAAACCTTCAGCCTGAGCGGAGAAACCGAAAAGGCCATTTTCCGGGCGCACATCGGTCCCGGACTCACTTTGGGCATCGACCGTGCCCACCTGCATCAAATCTTCGACAACCTGCTGTCCAACGCTCGTCGCTATTGCAGCGGCAAGCCGGGTTCCATCAGGATTACCGCCGGGGGTCTCGAGGACGGGCAGGTGCAGGTACATGTGATCGACGATGGCCCTGGGCTCGATTTGCAGGCGCGCGCGCATCTGTTCGAGCCGTTTTTCACCTCCCACGCCAAGGGGACCGGGTTGGGGCTTTACATTGCCCGAGAACTGGCCGAAGCCAACGGTTTCAGCCTCGAACTGCACGACAGCGACTCCGGGTGCCCCGGCGCGCATTTCATCCTCACCGGACGAAGCCAGCCATGAGTTCAGACTTTCCGGAACGCCGCAGCCGCGCTGCCGTCAGCGATGTACTCATCGTCGACGACGAAGAAGACATCCGCGAGTTGCTGGTGCTTTCCCTGCTGCGCATGGGGCTTGGCGCGGATACTGCCGGTTCGATCGAGGAGGCGCGCCTGTTGCTCGAAAAGGCCCAATACCGGCTGTGCCTCACCGATATGCGTCTTCCCGACGGTGACGGGCTGGGTCTGGTCGAGCACATTCAGCGTCACCGGCCCAGTCTGCCCGTGGCCGTCATCACCGCCTTCGGCAGCATCGAGACGGCCATTCGCGCCCTCAAGCTGGGCGCGTTCGATTTCGTCACCAAGCCCATCGAGCTACAGGCTTTGCGCAGGCTCGTCCAAAACGCCCTCCGGCTTCAGCCCTCCGGTTCGCCCGGAACGGCTCCCACGGACACCGACGGGCGCGGGTTGGTCGGGCGTTCGCCCGCGATGACGCAATTGCGCGCGCTCATCGGGAAATTTGCTCGTAATCAAGCGCCTGTTTTCATTCACGGCGAATCGGGCACGGGCAAGGAGGTCATCGCCCGCCTCATCCACAGCCTGGGCGCGCGCGCGGCGGGACCGTTCGTGCCCGTCAATTGCGGCGCGATTCCGCCGGAGTTGATGGAGAGCGAGTTCTTCGGCTACCTCAAGGGCAGTTTCACCGGCGCGTCTGCCGACAAGGACGGGCTGTTTCAGGCCGCCAATGGCGGAACCCTTTTTCTCGACGAGGTGGCCGATCTGCCGCTTTCCATGCAGGTCAAGCTGTTGCGCGCCATCCAGGAGCGCGCCGTGCGCCCCGTGGGCGCGCAAGCCGAGCAGACTGTCGACGTGCGCATTCTCTCCGCTTCGCATCGTGATCTGGCGAAGCTCGTTTCCGAGAACCGTTTCCGGCAGGACTTGTACTTTCGTATCAACGTTCTTGCCCTGCAAGTTCCCCCGCTGCGTGAACGCCTCGAAGACATCCCCGATCTGGCCGCCCATCTGCTCGCGCGGCTGGCCGAACGTGACGACGCGCCGGTACGCGCCCTCTCCTCCGAGGCGCTCTCCGCGCTACGGCAATACAGCTTCCCCGGCAACGTCCGCGAGTTGGAAAACCTGCTGGAGCGCGCTTGTGCCCTTGCCGAAAACAATGAAATTGCCGTGGAAGACCTCGGCATCGATTTGGTTCCCCTTGGCAGTCCGCCTCTCGTGGGTGCGATTCCTGTCGAAGAAGAAAATGGAAACGAGGCCGACGACGAGGTGGAAGAAATCTCCGACGATGAACGCGCGAAGGTTCTCAAGGCGCTGGATGAAACCCGCTGGAACCGCACCGCCGCCGCCCGCAAGCTCGGCATGACGCTCAGGCAATTGCGGTACAGGTTACAGAAGTGGGGGGTGGAGAGGTGAGGGGGCTGGTTGACTATATATATGTTTATATGTATAATTGACGCATGAAGTTCACATGGCACGAGATCAAGCGGCAACAAAACCTCAAAAAGCACGGGCTGGATTTTGAAGACGCGCACAAGGTCTTCGACGGCCCGATNCTGACTTTCGAGGATACGCGGGAAAGTTACGGCGAACAGCGGATGATCAGCGTTGGAATGCTNGACTGTCTCATNGTGCTCGTTGTTCATGTGGAATCCGAGAATGAAATTCGCATCATNTCCATGCGTAAGGCTACTCATCATGAAACAGACCAGTACNACGAATACCTTGGCCGATGACGACGCGCCGGAACTGGGGCCGGAAGATTTTGCCCGTGCCAGACATCGAGTTGGGATGCAGGATGTAAGCCGGGAGCAATGGGCTGCCGCCGTACGGGAAAAGCTCGGCAAGCAGCGCGTCTCCATCATGCTGGATGCCGCCGTGATTGCCTTCTTCAAGGCAAGGGCGGGCAAGCGCGGGTATCAGACGCTCATCAATCAGGCTCTACGCGACGCGGTGGCCGGAGTTTCCATCGTGGATGCTGTGCGCCAGACGATTCGGGAAGAATTGAAGGCAGGTTGAATCTGGAATCTGAATAGTTTGGTTTAAACCGAAAACGCACTAAAACGCGCAAACCTTCCTGCAAAATCGAGGCGTCGCCTCCACCCGCTTGCGTACCGAAGGGCGAGGTAAAACCGAGCCTGTCGCCGACAACGAAATCGGCGGCGCGGATAATCCCGAGGGGCGCGCCAAAAACCGGCGCGTGGAGTTCGTCGTGCCGAAGTCGATGTTGCAGAATTAGAGTTAGGGGATCTCTGAACAGCTCCGCATCCTGCGCGAAGTCGCAGGATCCATGCGGTGTGTGGATTGCAGCGACTTCGCTTCGCTACGCGCTGCAATGACAGAGGGGTGTTCAGAGGTTCCTTACTACCCATCCTGAAAGCGTGGTCACAACCGTCACGTACTCCGGCGGTGCTGCGATTCAGCAGCAAGCATGACCTGAATACTCGCTTCCAACGGATCAAGATGCTGTTCGATCACGCCGACAACGGTTACAGGATCAATGGTTCCCAGATAGTTGTGTACAAGGATGTTGCGAAAACCGCTGATGTCGCGCCACGGAATTTCCGGATAGCGCTCCTTTTCCTCCGGGGCAGGAGTTGCGTGGCTTCAGATAGTGTTTGCAGGTTACGCAGCGTGGCATCATAGAGAACGTCATCCTGGATGATGTCACCGCGCGCTTGAATACGCCTGATTCTGGCAATAGCGTCCAGGATGTGTTGGGCATAGGGTTGCCAGGGTTTGCTCATAGCTCTACGGATTCCCGTAAAACGCTTTCACGCAGATGCACGTTCAGTTCGTGTTCGGGTATCAGATCGACACGCCGCCCCAGTAATTCGGACAACTGTCTCGCGAG
>JGI24702J35022_10002224_pt1 | contig 11933 bp, 12 predicted proteins | sample TergutTh196P4_FD_35022 | JGI IMG/M metagenome (IMG submission 35022)
GGAAGGGTGAAGGGGTGAAGGGGAAAGGGGTATAAAAAGCAAGTGGTGCGCTCTGTCAACAGATAGCACCACCTTAAGATAACAAAAAAACCACCTAAATAAAAACCTAATACTTAAAAAGTATCAAAAAAATTATCTTTCACAAGATTATAAAGGTAAAAAAACTAATTTCTATACTGAAAGTATGATAAATTAATTTTGGGCGCAAAGTAAATGATAATTTTTCAATTAGACAAAAATAATTTCATATTTTTTTAAAAAAAATTTTTTGACCTCTAAAAAAACAGTGTTTTACTTCAATTATTTTCGGGACGAAGCTTGCGAACTACAGCTCCCGTCCGCCACATCTCACTGTTTTTCAACGCCTCCAATTCAACGGTTAATTTTTCGCGATAGTCCGGTTGCGAATTGGAGTTGATAGAAATTTGCGCTTCATTTCCATTGGCAACTTCGATATAAAGTTTCTCAAAGACCGGTTTTGTCGCATCATGGAACTTGCCCATCCAATCCAACGCGCCTCTTTGCGCCGTAGTCGAACAGTTGGCATACATCCAATCCATGCCATTCTCAGCAAACAAAGGCATGAGAGACTGGGTCAATTCTTCTACCGTTTCGTTAAATGCTTCAGAAGGTGAGTGTCCGTTTTCACGCAACACTTCATACTGCGCCAACATCAGTCCCTGAATAGCGCCCATCAGTGTGCCGCGCTCCCCTGTAAGATCCGAGAACACCTCTTTCTGAAAAGTTGTTTCAAAAAGATAACCTGATCCAATGCCTATGCCCAAAGCGAACACACGTTCCCGCGCACGACCCGTCGCATCCTGAAAAATTGCATACGAAGAGTTCAAACCTCTTCCCTGCAGAAACATACGGCGTAATGTAGTTCCCGATCCTTTAGGAGCCACTAATATGACATCTATATCAGCGGGTGGAATAATATGGGTACGCTCTTTGTAGGTGATACCGAATCCGTGTGAGAAATACAAGGCTTTGCCCTTCGTAAGGAAAGGCTTGATACGGGGCCATACGGCAATCTGACCGGCATCGGAAACCAAAAATTGGATGATACTTCCTGCTTGCACCGCTTCTTCAATAGGAAAAAGAGTATCACCCTCCACCCAACCGTCTGCTATCGCCTTATTCCACTCATTCTTAAACTCAGGCGCCTGACCTACGATCACCTTAAATCCGTTGTCGCGCAAATTGAGCGATTGTCCGGGACCCTGAACGCCATAACCGATAACGGCAATGGTTTCATCTTTCAACACTTCTCTCGCCCTCATTAGCGAGAACTCATCGCGGGTAACTACATTTTCGTCAACACCGCCAAAATTAATTATTGCCATCTTTAATAAATTATGAATTATGAATTATAAATTATATATACAAACGCTTAGACGTTGCGTGCAACGTCTCTACAACTATTTTCCCATGACACCAAAGCGCGACAAATAGCTTTCCCTTCATGACAAATTGCCATTGCGTACTTATCCGGTCCGGTTTCTTTTTTATGCAATAGCAGCGACATGCCATACTTCCCCTCTGACAAGAAAGATATCTCAAAACGCTTCACTTCTTTTTCCCGGAATAAATCCAATTCAAACAAGTCTAATAAATGTTCGATATATTTGATACTGTTGAAATGACCGTTTATATCTAAATCACTGTATTTCACCTTATACGGCGTTCCTTCCGATGCTGTCTCGATTGCGACGATCTTTCCGGGCTTCTCTATCGGACAGGGTCTATCGGCCACGTATGCGCTTAATCCCTCTACTTCTAACGGAACCGGTCGTCGCGTCTGTAGATCGATAGCCGCCCAAATCGAACGCGCATAGGCTATGGAGACGCCTGTATTGTCTGTAAGCTCAAAACAACGGCTCGTAAAAAGACGACCTACTTCGTCAACCCATGTGTATAATTTCACCGGCTCCGACATGACAGGATACCGATTAATTTCAATGGCTAACCGTGAAAGCACCCAAGCCGTCTGCCTTTCCGACATATCACTGAAACCAAACCCCCGTTTCGAGGCATGATTCGATGCGGCATGCATCAGATAGTTTCCCACCATGGGAATCGTGACACGCCCCCTGAAATCGAGCAGATACGATTCCGTCACAAAATGATACGTTCCTGTTTTTTCAAAATTGTTCATAAGCGTTCCTGTTTCTCATCAATTCTATTTGCCATGGCCGCTATCATATCGCTCAATCGCTCTACTTTGCTTTTAGTAATTGCAATCCGCCCGGAGCGTATAAATTGCAGGACACCGATACTTTCGCTCAACTCGCAAAACAGTGATTGGGTCTCGTCATAATGGCCGCTCTTTTCTAAAACAACACTTGTGTCATTGATATCTATTACCCGTGCGTTATACCTGCGAATCAAGTCTTCTACTCCCTCCATGCGGATGAAAAGTTCGGTGCTGAGCTTGTACAAAGCAATCTCCTGATGAACAAGCCCTTCATCTGTATTGTAATAAGCCTTCAGGATATCGACGCGTTTATCGATCTGCCTGACGACCTTTTTCATCGTTTCCTCGTCTGAAAATGTGGTGATCGTAAATTTATGAATCCCTTTGATAGCCGAAGGTGAGACGGATAAAGTTTCTATATTCAACTGACGACGCGTAAAAATAATCGTAATCTGATTGAGCAACCCAACCGTATTTTCTGAGAAGATAATAATAGTAAATAATTTCATATGAAAATTGAATGATTCGTAATTGATTAATATAGCATCTCCGTAATACAACCGCCGGCAGGTACCATCGGATACACAACTCCGCATTTCTCTACATCGACGACTAAAAGATAAGCCCCCTGCCATGCAAACATTTCATCGATAGCATCTGCTAATTCTTCCCTTTTCTTCACCTCACGCGCCCCTATATGAAAGGCTTTTGCAATAGCTGTGAAATCGGGATTTTCCATCTCCGTATAGGAATAGCGTTCTTCAAAAAACAGTTCCTGCCATTGGCGAACCATCCCTAAAAAATGATTGTTAAGGAGGATGATTTTGATGTCTAATTTTTCCTGCATAATGGTTCCAAGCTCCTGTAAGGTCATTTGCATGCCACCATCACCTACAAATAAACAAACAGTGCGGTGGGGCGCTCCAAGCTTCGCTCCAATAGACGCCGGCAAACCGAACCCCATCGTCCCAAGTCCGCCCGACGTGATGATACTGCGTGTCTTTGAAAATTTAAAATAACGCGCACTCATCATCTGATTTTGGCCGACATCCGTCACAAGTACCGCTTCATGACCGGTGGCTTCTGATATTTTACGCACCACTTCTCCCATACGTAAAAACCCCTTGTCGGGATGTAACTCTTTATGAATGACTTTACTTCGTTCCTCCCGCTCGTCGGCTTTAAACGAATAGAGCCATTTCGTATGTTTGGCCGGTTTCAGTAATATCGTGATCTCCCGCAATGTATCTTTCGCATTGCCAAGCACCTTCACATCTGTCTTTATGTTCTTATCCATTTCCGACAAGTCAATATCCAAATGGATTATCTTAGCTTGTTTGGCATATGTATTGACATCGCCCGTCACACGGTCGTCAAAGCGCATCCCAATGGCTATCAGGACGTCACATTCGTTTGTTTTGCGATTTGGGCCTAAATTACCGTGCATACCCAACATCCCTTTGTTCAACCGATAATCCGAAGGCATAGCCGATAATCCCAACAATGTCGAGGCGGCAGGTATTTCCGCTTTCTCCAAAAACTGCATAAGTTCTTCTTCCGCACCGCTTAGGATAACACCCTGTCCTACCAAAGCAAACGGTCGTTTTGCCTTATTAATCAGGTCGGCTGCTTCTTGTAGCTTGTCGCGTTCAAGCGTCGGCCATGGACGGTAACTGCGAATATAATCAACCGGTTTGTACTCATAATCCATAACGCCGATCTGCGCATCCTTGGCTAAATCGATGACGACGGGGCCGGGTCGTCCTGTTGAAGCAATATAAAATGCACGCGAAACAGCCCAAACAACATCTTCTGCCCGACGCACCTGATATGCCCATTTTGTGATAGGTTGCGTAACGCCGATCACATCCACCTCCTGGAAAGCATCCGTTCCTAACAAGGACGAAGGCACCTGCCCCGAGATAACTACTATCGGCGTACTGTCAAGCATGGCATCGGCAATCCCCGTGATGGTATTTGTCGCTCCTGGCCCGGAAGTAACAATCACCACGCCTACCTTACCGCTTACCCGCGCATAGCCCTGTGCGGCATGGGTCGCACCCTGCTCATGTCGAACAAGCACATGACGTAACTTATCCTTAAAATCATACAACTTGTCATAAATAGGAATAGCCTGCCCCCCCGGATAACCGAACACACATTCCACGCCTTCTGCTATCAATGTACGAAGCAACGCCTCCGCCCCCATAATCCGCCGGTTGAAATCGCCGGTTAATAAAGTGTCGTCCCCGTCCGACTGTGTATTAATTAATTTTTCCACTTCGTAAAAATATGTAAAATATGTAAAATATAATAAAATATGTAAAATATAATTCTTAATTCTTAATTCTTAATTCTTAATTAATTAATGATCCTCCTCCCTCCTTTATCAGCTGAAGCAACTAACATGGCATACGCCTGCAATGCTTTTGAGACGACCCTGTTGCGGACAGGTTTCCATGATTCGTCGCCTTTTGCATTTTCCTCTTCTCTGCGCAATGCAAGTTCTGCATCGCTCAATTGCACACGGATCGTCCTCGAAGGGATGTCTATTTCGATGATGTCGCCGTCTCTTACTAACCCGATTGCACCTCCCGAAGCCGCTTCGGGTGAAATATGTCCGATGCTTAATCCGGTGGTTCCACCACTGAAACGGCCATCTGTGATGAGGGCGCATATTTTGCCTAACCCTTTCGCTTTAATATAGGATGTCGGATAAAGCATCTCCTGCATGCCCGGCCCCCCTTTCGGACCTTCATAGGCAATCACGACAACATCGCCTGCCTTTACATCCCCTCCGAGAATTCCTTCACAAGCGCCCTCTTGCGAATGATATACTTTTGCCGTACCGCTAAAATGCCGGATATGTTCATCTACGCCTGCCGTTTTGACAACACAACCGTCCTCAGCGATGTTACCTTTCAGCACAGCCAACCCTCCGTCACCAGAATAGGCATGTTCGATATCCCTGATACATCCTCCAGACCTATCCATGTCTAAAGCCTCATAAAAGGTCGCCTGCGACCCCATTGTCAGGCTAAACACCCCCGCCGGAGCGCTTCGGTAAAGCATCCGGACGTCTTCTGTAATATCCTGCCTCATAATATCATACCGTTCAATCGCTTCCCGAAGGGTTAACCCGTCCACACGCTTGACCGAAGTGTTGAGCAATCCGCCTTTGGCTAACATTCCCAGAATAGAAATAATACCACCGGCACGGTTTACATCCTGTAAATGATACTTCTGCGTATTAGGCGCTACCTTACAAAGACACGGCGTGATACGTGATAAACGGTCTACATCTGCCATCGTAAAATCTACTTCCGCCTCATGTGCTATCGCCAATAGGTGAAGCACCGTATTCGTTGAGCCGCCCATGGCGATATCCAATGTCATAGCGTTCAGGAAAGCCTCACGCGTAGCGACGCTTCGCGGTAATACGGAGACATCGTTGTCGTTGTAGTACCTGAAAGCATTTTCTACAATCAACCGCGCGGCATCACGCAAAAGTTGTATCCGGTTTGCATGTGTTGCCACTATGGTTCCGTTCCCCGGCAAAGCTAATCCTATCGCCTCATTCAGGCAATTCATCGAGTTGGCAGTAAACATACCTGAGCAACTGCCGCAGGTAGGACACGACTGCGCCTCCAAGGCGGTTACTACCTCATCGCTTATGGACGGGTCAGCCGACAGTACCATCGCATCAATCAGGTCTACCTGACGACCTTTCCATTCGCCGGCTTCCATCGGTCCGCCCGAAACAAAAACTGCTGGAATATTGAGACGCATGGCAGCTATCAGCATACCCGGCGTGATCTTGTCGCAATTGCTGATGCACACCATGGCATCCACCTTGTGCGCATTTATCATATATTCTACACTATCAGCGATTAACTCGCGCGACGGCAACGAATATAACATACCGTCGTGCCCCATGGCGATCCCGTCGTCTATCGCAATCGTATTAAACTCCGCTGCAAAGCAACCTGACTTTTCAATTTCGGCTTTCACTAACTGTCCCGCCCCATGCAGATGTACATGCCCCGGAACAAACTGCGTAAACGAATTGACAACGGCAATAACCGGCTTGCCGAACTGTTCTTTTCTCATCCCGTTGGCCGCCCATAAAGCCCTGGCTCCGGCCATCCTACGCCCTTGCGTACTGATTGAACTGCGTAATTTCATCTCCTTTTATTTTTAACTAAAAAGCCTTTCTCTACTGTTAGAGAAAGGCTTAATCCATTAATATCATGTTTTATCACTACAAACAAACCCTTCTCACGCTTCGGAGCGCAAAATCACAATCACTAAACGCAAAATAGAAAGGTCTTGAATAGCTATCATTGTCATATTTTATTTTTAATCCGGCTGCAAAAATACAGTATTTTTTTCATTCACCAAACATTTTGATGTTTTTTTATAAAAATTGCTTTTTTCCCCGTCATGGCGAAGTTCTTCAGTGTCCTGATTTGCAACCGGATTGCTTCACAAGCTCGCAATGACGGTACTGGGTACGCGGACGTCCCGTCCGCTCTTTCGCTTTGCATGCGGACGGGACGTGTCATTGGTAGGAAGGAAGGAGAAAAAACTATTTAATCTTGTACGCCATCAGTGTATCACCGTGGCGAACGTACAGCACACCCTGATGGATGACCGGATGTGCCCAATGTTGGTTGGTTCCCAAAGTGATTTTAAAACTGCTCACCATCTCAAACTCGTTGGGATTAGGTTTTACTAAATGCATTGAGCCTTGTAATTCGTTGTAAACATAAAGCATCCCGTCAGCATAAATCACAGTGCCACAGCCAATATCTCTCACTTTGTATTTTGTCTCGCCGGTTTTCCAGTCCACACAAAACCAATATTTGTTTTGGTGTCCTGTAGCGTAGACATAATCGCCCACCTTTACAGCTCCGCCCATCTGATTGTCCATTTCTTTATTATGCCAAACTAACTCTACTGCTTTTCCGCCATCTTTCAAGCGATACATACAGGCTCCCCCCCAGTATCCCGTTACAGACAATAGCATACCGTCGCTGTACAACGGCGTGTTGGGGTTAATGCTGTTTTCGCTGGTTTGAATATATTCCCAAAGCTTCTCGCCTGTATCAGCATTGAATGCAACGATCTTATTATCATGAATCTTGCCTTCCTGTTTTTCGCCTTCGAACCATGTCACGACGATAGGTACGGATTGGTCGCCAATATACAACGGCGAACAGTAAGACGACAGCATACCGGTACCCGGCGACGACCATATCAGCGCTCCCGTATTTTTGTTGAGCGCCACCATGCCGTCTGTGACCCCACCCGGTGTGAGAAACAGTTTATCTCCTACAATCAAAGGATTCTCTGTCATGCCGAACGTCAGATTACGGCCATCGAAATCGCTAAGCACATCTTTTTTCCACACCACATCCAAAGACGCTTCATCTAAGCAGAAGAGTGTCCCAAGGGCATTGAAGACATACAGTTTCCCCTCGTTGATGCAAACGGAGGAGCGCGTGCCGTTCCAGTTCTTATTCCATTCCATGCCTATTTCCTTTTCAGTAAGCAATTGTCCCTTCATATCGAACACATAAAGGTTGAGCCTGTCGTCGTGCATCCCCGAAGCATAGATTTTCCCGTTGGCAATCGCCACAGAGGTGTGACCTTCGCCCAAGTCTTCGAACGTCCACAATAACTCAGGCCCCTCTTCAGGCCATTCCTTCAACAATCCTGTTTCGGTATAAACACCGTCACGATTTTCACCCCGCCACTGCCAGTTCTTCGGGTTATTCTGCCGGTTATCCCTTTGTTGACACGAAATATTAAATACCGGCGCTAAAATCATAATAATAAAAAAACACTTCCTCATACGTACGTACATTAATTAATAGTTTAAAATTTTATAAATTCACGGGACAAAGATAAAAATATCCTTGTAAAAAACAATAAAACCGCACGATTTTTTATGATTTTTTACGTTTTTCAAGCCGAAAAGAACGATGAAATGGCCGAAGTACCCTCATCGGCTATCAAGTTTTGTTTCTCCTCGCTTTACTGCCACTAACCGATGCCAACGATCATATAACTAAAAGATTAGATAAATTAACCGGCTTTTTTCATAATATAAAAAATACAACCACAAATTGCAATTGAATTTAATAACAAAATGTAAACATAGCTTCCTTCAGAAAATAAATTAAAAAACAAAATACTTAAACCAATAACAAAGAAAGCAATAATAAATAAAATTAAAAGAGACGTTTTGGGTATTATTATTTTTTTTATATACTTTGTATAAGTACCTAGAAAAAATCCAATTGCACACCCAGTTAAACCTAATAACGATAATCCTATATATTTATAGGTAAAAATGATTCCAATGATAGAGATGATAAACATAACAATAGCAAGAGTAAACATTTTCTTCATTTGACTATTAGTATCATTCATAATTTTTTATGATTTAAAAATTGTTAAAAAACCACCTACTCTATTAAGGATTTTCGGTATTCTCCCAAAAACAATGCAAAGGTACAAGGTCAAAGTGCAATTTTATTGCAAGCTCTCTTTCTTTTCATGAAAGAGTTCGGCAAAGATAAATCTTTAAATAATATTACCAAAATATTCTTAAACTTTTTTAAGATTTTTTCAAATTAGCCTTGAAATAAGTAAAGACCAATCTATTGATATAGTTGCTGTTCATCAAGTTGCAAGTCTACTAAAAAACTTGCCCGATAACTAATAGAAAACCGCCTCAAATTACCGACTGTGAAAATTAAAATTGCTTTATATTTGGTTTTAATCGCTGCTTGCATTACCTTTGTGCGCTTAAACAAATAGTAAACTTATGAGAATTGCAAGAAACAAATTTGTATCGGTTGCCTATGACCTGCATGTAGGCAATGACGATGAACGGGAATTGATGGAAAGAGCAACGGAAAAACGTCCGTTACAATTTATCTACGGCACGGGCGCGATGCTGCCTGCTTTTGAAGAGAATATCAAAAATCTTGAAAAAGATAATACGTTTGGCTTTTCCCTTACTCCCGAACAGGCGTATGGTGAATATATTGAAGAACATGTGGTCGAGTTGCCGAAAAAAATGTTCGAAATCGACGGGAAATTCGATGATGAACGCATAACAGAAGGGGTAACCCTGCCGATGATGAACGAAGATGGCGAACGAATGAACGGTTCGGTACTCGGAGTCAGAGAGGATGTTGTTGTGATGGATTTTAATCATCCGTTAGCAGGTGAGACTTTGCACTTCAGTGGTATTGTATTGGATGTGCACGACCCTACCGATAAAGAGATTGAAGCGATAAACCGATCAATGTCAGGCGGTTGTGCCTGCAGTTGTGACGAATGTGGCGACAACAGCGGATGCATGACTTAGTGTTAAAAATCAAATAATGTGTCGCTTTCCGCAGGGAAGCAATAAGGAAACTGAAAACTGAAAACTGAAAACTGAAAACTGAAAACTGAAAACTGAAAACTACTATTGAATACTTACGGGACTATATTCAGGTTAACCTCTTTCGGTGAGTCACATGGACCGGCAATCGGAGGTGTTGTCGATGGTTGTCCGGCAGGGATTACTGTCGACATGGATTTTGTCAAGCAAGAACTGGACAGACGCCGTCCGGGACAGTCTTCACTAACAACATCACGCCATGAATCCGATGAAGTTCAGTTTCTTTCAGGTATCTACGAAGGTAAAACGACCGGCGCCCCTATCGGTTTCATCGTAAGAAATGAAGACCAACGACCCGGCGACTACGAGGCAATGAAAGACGTCTTCCGTCCTTCACACGCCGATTATACCTACCAGATGAAATATGGAGTGCGCGATCCGCGTGGTGGGGGACGCAGTTCGGCCCGGGAGACCGTTGCACGATGTGTAGCCGGAGCAATAGCCAAATTAGTCCTTCATCAAAAAGGCGTCACGATACAAGCCTATACCTCGCAGATTGGAGACATCCGGTTGGAAGGGTCATACAAAACATACGACCTGAGCCTGACGGAAACAAATGCCGTACACTGTCCCGACCCTGAAAAAGCTGCGGCGATGGAGGCGCTTATCAACGAGGTGAAAACCGACGGCGATTCGGTCGGAGGGGTGATCAGCTGCGTGATACAAGGTGTACCGGCAGGTGTTGGCGAACCGGCCTTCGGCAAACTACACGCCGCGCTGGGAGCCGCCATGCTTAGCATCCCTGCTGCCAAAGGATTTGACTACGGCGACGGCTTCGACGCCCCACTTTATAAAGGCTCACAACATAATGACCTGTTTTTCAACGATAACGGAGTGATCAGCGCCCGCACCAATTACTCCGGCGGCATTCAGGGAGGCATCTCCAACGGGCAAGACATCTATTTCCGCGTAGTATTCAAAGCCACAGCCACCTTATCACGCGAACAACATACCGTTGACAAGTACGGCAACGAAACCATTTTAAAAGCGAAAGGCCGCCACGACCCATGCGTCATACCCCGTGCAGTCCCTGTTGTCGAGGCCATGTCAGCCATCACCCTACTCGACAAAATGCTTTTAAAATTATAATACTCCGCCAAGCCGAACCGAAGTTTTTTTCCTCATCCCCCATCCTTCGGGCAATTTTCCGTACCATTCCATGAGTTGTTCAAAATAAATAGGCTATTAACATTTGGGTCAAACTTTTGCCTGCATGTTTTTTTTCGCTTTTAGATTTCTATGTCCTTTTTTCGTGCCGGGTGTATCTTGGATGGCTGGTAAACCTAATTTTCGACATAACACGTCAAATTCTTTGCGTTTCGCTTCAATTTCTTTTCCTTGCTCTTCAAGTTCTTCGACTTTCGCATCAAGTTCTTTACCTTTCGCTTCAAGTTCTTTACTTTTTGCTTCAAGCTCTATACCTTTTGCTAAAAGTACTTTACCTTTTGCTTCAAGTACTTTACCTTGTGCTGCATTATTATTTTGCAGGGACGCCTCAGCCTCAAATCTTTTCAGGGCTATATTATGGTTTTTCAAGGCTATAGCATGTTTTTTTTGGTCTGCATTAAAGATTTTCAAAGATTCAATGGTACTTCTCTGCACTACATTAAAACTTTTCAGGGTGGCATTATTGCTTTTCAGGATTTCAATAACGCTTTTCAAATCGTTGATGGTGTGTTGTATGATACTCATATCGTGAAGTGATTTATAATAAGCATTTTGTTGTCTTTTCGTCATTTTAGCGATTTTGGCTAATCTACGATGATAGAACAACCGCAAAGATATAATTTTTTTTTGAAACAGCAAAAGGGGGGGGTCGGGCTTCGGGCAATTTTCCGTACTAATCCATTGATTATTTTTGATCAGGTTTTGAAAAAAAGATTTTTTACATAAAGATTTTATCTAATTAGCGAATTTCACCTGTTTCAAATCGTCGGCAAAACGGTGTAAACTCTCTTGAATTTTCCTTGCTGTTGCCGGTTTGGGATGCCTGTTTCCTGATGAATAGTGCCAAAGTTGCTTTTGGTTTATACCTGTTACCCTTTCTAATCCTGATTTGGATAAAATTCCTGAATAATAATCCAAAAAGGAACATACATCATAATGGAAGTCAAATTCCAATTCCGGCATTACCTTTCTCTCGTTAAGGCACATATTTTTTTCTTCCTCGTATGCCAAATAAAAATCCTCAATCGCTTCTTTTGCACTATTTCCGAATCCGGCCAAGCCAAAATCACAATCATAATAATCCATATACGCGCTGTATCTATTATC
>JGI24702J35022_10002226_pt1 | contig 11932 bp, 5 predicted proteins | sample TergutTh196P4_FD_35022 | JGI IMG/M metagenome (IMG submission 35022)
CCTTGCCGGGCAATGCAGCAACGACTGTCGATCTGAACACAGTGGAAACGCAAGCGAACAACTTCTGGGTCGCTGGGAGTCCGGGAACATTTATCTATTCGTCCGCCGATTCGGGAAAAACCTGGAAGGGAACGCCGACCGGTGTGGACGTTCCGATCCGCAAGCTGTTTTTCGTCGACGCGAAAAACGGCTTTGCTACCGGTGATCTCGGTACAATCCTTGCAACAAACGACGGTGGGGAATCGTGGAACATCCAGCGAAAGGGTGGGCAAAAACTTGCCGTTCTCGGCCTGTTCGGTCGCGCCGAGGAAATCCCTTACGAAGTTTTCGCCCGACTCTGCGCCGAACAGGGTTATCTCGGCGGCGCGATGTTGCTCTTCCGGGAAACACCCAAGCAGAGCGAAAACTTCGAAGCCCGGTGGATCGACCGTGTTCACGAAGCGATGCTCCGTTGTGGTGCCGTCGGTGCGTGGGAAGCCGGAATGTTCACGTTGGATCGCGATGAAATCCGGCTTTCCGCCGAGCAGATCACCCAGCGACTCGATCAGGAAAACGACGGCAAGGGACTCCAAATGCTGCGAGAACGGCTCGTCGCCGCCATCCGACTGTGGAAGCCGGATGTTGTCTTTTCCTCCGGGTTGGACTCCTCGAAGGAAAAAGACCCCGTTCGGGAATTCGTTCTCCGCGAGGTGATTGAAGCCGTCAAACTGGCGGAAGACCCCAAGGCGTTTCCCTATCAGCAAACGGAACTCAGCCTCGCTCCGTGGAAGGTCAAGAAAGTTCATCTGACGCTTTCCGGGGGAACTTTCGGCGACGTCAATCTTCAAGCGATGGACGGTTCCCCACGGCTGGGACAGTCGTATGACGAAATTGCGTATCTTTCCAGAGGTTTGACGGAAGAACGCCCCAAAGTCCGTCCGGCGATTATGGGGTTTTCGACGGCAAGAGACGACTGTCCGCCGTCCGGCAATCGGGACTTTTTCGCGGGGCTGATGATTCCTCCGGGTTCAGAGTCGCGGCGGGCGCTGAGCGGGTCCTTTGAAGACCGCTGGCAGGAAGTTCAAAATCGGATTCAGGCGAGGAAGCATTCGCTTGGTATCATTCAACATTTGTCGGCGAGTGCTTCGCAAGGCGGGCGGCAGGCGGCCAATGCGCAGATTGCGGCGTCCGCTTCGGAGTTGTTACGGAAAGTCGATAAGGACGCCGCCGTTCGCACACTCCTCGATATGGGCCGACAGTTCGCCGAAACCGGCGATTGGGACTCCGCCGTCGACGCTTTTAATCTCGTTGCCGAGCAGCATTCGCAGCATCCACTGGCCAAGGACGCCTTTCGCTGGTTGCTCCAGTATTACGCTTCGGCGGAAACAAATTGGCGTCTCCAACAGAAAAACACCGTAACGAGTAGCGTCTCTGCCGGGACGGGAAATGGAATGACCGGCGTAACGCAAACGGGCGGCGGCTCCAATCGGCAGGTCGAACAAGCCCGATGGGCGAGCGCAGCTTCAATGGGACAGTATTTATCCCAAAACATGCCGGACCTCGCCAATGATCCGAGGATTCGCTTTGCGCTGGCGTCGATGCAAATCCGCAGTGGTAACGGAGCGGCGGCGCTGCGGTATTTTCAACCTCGTGGCCGCTTGCAATACGACGACGTTTGGGGAACGCGGGCAAGAGCCGAGTATTGGCTTTCGATTGAGAACCGAACCGAACTTCCGCCGGAAATGCTGGACTCGCCGCTACCAATCATTCGCTGTGCGTTCACGCCGACAAAGCCGCTCCTTGACGGACAGTTTGACAAACAGTTCGATCAGGGAACGTGGTTTAACGCCAAATTGTATCCGCTGACACCGAACAAACCCCGTAAACGGCTGAGCGAGTTGCTCAAAGACGAAACGAAGGACGGCAAACCCGGCGGTATCAAGCGGGAAGAGGACGCTTTGGTAACATCGCAAAAATTCGGTACGCAGGTGATGTTCATGTACGATCAGCAACATTTGTACATTGGTCTGCGTTGCAAACGGGCGGCGGGATTTTCGTATCCGCCGGTTCCTGAAAAACCGCGTGTGCGGGACGAAAACATCGACGATCAGGATCGGGTCGAAATTCTTCTCGACATCGACCGAGATTACGGAACGTATTACTCCATCACGGTCGATTCCCGTTGCTGGGTCGTCGATGCTTGCTGGGGCGACAAGACGTGGAATCCGGAATGGCACATCGCCCATCACGAGGACAAGGACTTTTGGTATATCGAAGCGGCGATACCGTTGGAGTCGTTGACGAACCAATTTCCTGTGCCGAAAACCGTTTGGGGCGTCGGCGTTCGGCGTATCGTTCCCGGCAAAGGCATCGAATGTTGGAACGCCGAGAATTCCTTCGATCTGACCGAAGGACTCGGATTGTTGGTGTTTGAATAGTCCCTTGAATCGGAAGGCGAAATGGCGTAAAATGGTGAGGAGTTTCCGTTTAGCGTTTCCTTCCGATGTCCAATCAGAATCCCCTCTTTCAGCATCAGACTCTTTCACAGGTCAAGGAGTTCGCCAAGATCAAGAGTGAGACCGATCTGCGTCTGAAAGTCCGCGACGCCTTCTTTCCGGAATACTCCGTCGACCTCGAGGACGAACGCATCGACTTTCTGGTTTATCACGAACGGAGCGGTTTCTTTACCGAAACGTTTATGTGGGCGGAGTCCAAAGACAAGCCGGCGGACGTTTTGGAAATGTTCGCCCAACTCCTGTTGACGATCAAGAAAAAGGTCGATGCCGGAGAAATGCCGCCAAAATATCTTGGTGTCTTCGACAGAGAAAAAATTGCTTTCGTCGAATACTACAATGCTCTCGATATTTTTCATCTGAACGACTTTAATTGGAAGGAACGCCCCTCGTCCGTTTCCAAAGAAACTGTCAATAAGGTGGCAAAGTATCTGAAAAATATCGTTGAATATAAGTTCGAAAGCGACGTTACAGAAATTGTGGGATTCATCAAGACGAATTTTGCGCTCGGGAAAGTTGGTATGTCGAAAGCGCAAATCAACAAGAACAATTTCGTTGCGGTTTATAATAAATGGGTGAGGGAAGTACTGCCGACCATTGGATTGAGCGATACTCTGTGGAAAAAACTGAAAAAGAGTGGTGTGGGTGATTGCGAGTTCTACCTTGCTGATTTGTTGAGCAGAGATAACAAGACCATCATTGAAAAATTGAATATTGTTTTGCGGGAAACGCATTACAAATCGAAGGTCAAAATCGAAGGCGAACTGGACACGCTGTATCGGGACATCGGATTCAGCGATGGCGGTGCAGCCCACGCCAAGTTTTGGGCGAGGTATGAACGTCCGCCGAAGCAGGAATACCATAAGCACATTATCGAGCGCCGGGAATTATTAGTGCCGCAAGAAATCCGCGAACGCAAAGGAGCGTATTTTACGCCACAAATTTGGGTCGAAAAATCGCAAGAGTATCTTGAAAAAGCGTTTGGCGAAAACTGGCAGGAAGAATATTACATCTGGGATTGTTGTGCTGGAACGTGCAATCTCTTGGCTAATCTGACGGACAAGTACAAGATCTGGGCCTCCACCATTGACCAGCCCGATGTCGATATTGTCCATGAAATCATTGATCGGGGGGCGCTCAATCTGCTTCGATCCCATGTTTTCCAGTTTGACTTTCTTAATGACGATTTTTCAAAACTTCCAAAAGGTTTGCGTGACATTATTAACGATCCTGAAAAACAAAAGAAACTCATTATCTATATGAATCCGCCGTATGCAGAGGCTGCGCGTTATGGCGATCAGGGCAATAAATCACAAGTGGCTTCCATTCACAAATCAAGCGAAAAATATAAGGAACGACTCGGAAGAGCGGTTAATGAAGTATTCGCACAATTTTTCATGCAGATTTATGACACGATGCCACTGGCAAAACTTGCGTCGTTTAGCACGTTGAAATATATCAACTCGCAAAACTTTTTTAAGTTCCGTCAACACTTCAAGGCAAAATTCATGGGCGGGTTTATGTGTCACGCTAACACTTTTGACAACGTGAAAGGACATTTTCCTATCGGCTTTCTCATTTGGGATTTGAAAGACAAGAAAAGCATCACTAGTGCGCGAGTGGACGCTTATGAAAATGACCGCAAAATGGATTACTGCTGGTTCCTGGAAAAAAAGGTATTTCATTCGGTCGGTAACAATAAATTCATTATCAACTGGCTTCGGCAATTTTTTGATAAGGAAGGTGAGCGAATCGGATATTTGCGATTTCAAGGGACCGATTTTCAGACGAACAGTCATGTGTTTATTACCGATGAGCCTTCTGAAAACGACATCAGGCAGTCAAAGATAACGAGCATCACTAGAAACAATCTACTTGAAATGTCGATTTACTTTGCTGTTCGCCATGCTTTTAAGCATACTTGGATCAATCACAACGACCAATTTCTTTTTCCGAACGATAACTATCGGCGGGACAAAGGATTTCAAAACAATTGCCTGATTTTCACGTTATTCCATGATAAAAACCGAATCAGTAGTGGAGACGACTTCAATCACTGGATTCCTTTCACCGCCAGCGAAGTCGATGCTCAAGATAATTTTCAATCGACTTTTATGAGTAACTTCTTGGAAAAACGCAAAACGATAAGCAAAGAAGCCAAAGCCGTTTTCAAAGCGGGCAAGGATTTATGGAAGTATTATCATAACACAATCAAATATGATGACAAAGCATTGATTGACGCTTCGCTGTACGAAATCCGCGAATACTTCAAAGGACGTGACGAAAAAGGACGAATGAAAAGCAAAGCAACTGATGAACGATTCAACGAACTCGACGCAAAACTTCGTTCCGCTTTGAAAGTTTTGGCCGAAAAGATTCAGCCGAAAGTGTACGAATACGGTTTTCTGAAAAGATAATGTCTGAGCAACAGAACGATTTCTTGCAAGACGAGCGGGAATGCAAGGGCAAAACCCTCGACAATCTGTTCGCCGAAGCCTTCGACGTCAACGTTCCGAAACTCACATTCCCGCTCCGCCGCCACTTGTTTTTCTGTTGCTCATCTGCTAATTTACAAACGTAATCGTTTTGCAAAACCGAAATGAAATATCCCAAAATACAAGAGAGAACTCTAAAAAACAGGGTGGCAAGGAACTACTTCGGGCTTTTCGACTGCACTGAAATCATCGAAAAGATCGACTTTACGGTCAGAAATACCAAAGGTCTCGTTGCTGAGTACTTCCTCTGGGCGGAAGCAAAAGCCGACGTTACCGACGTTTGCGATATGCTCACGCAACTCATTCTAACCATCGGCAAGGCACGGACTTTCGACAAAATCACCCCGCCGCCGTTTCTCGGTTGCTTCGACCGGGAAAAAATCGCTTTTATTCCTTATCATTCCATTCAGGATTTTTTTTACCAAAACGATTTTAATTGGAAGGTTACGCCGTCCAATCGAAATACCCGTGAATTCAAACTGGTTCATACGTTGGTCAACGCAATTATTACGGAAACACCGACATGTCTTTTTAACATTGCAAAAGACGAAAAGGAATTAGAGTATTTTATCCGTAAGAATTTCGTTGTCGGAAAAACGGATACCACGAAAGTACCGATAGACAAAAACAATTTTATCGCAATCTATATCAAGTGGTTGGAAACAGTTCGCCCCACCATTCAGATAGATTGGGACAGGGCAAAAAAGAGCGGTATCATTGACGGCGATTTTTACCTTGCTGATTTATTGTCCCTTGAAAACAAGACTCTGAAGGAAAAACTGTTTGTCTTGTTAAAATCCGATTACTATGAATCAGACAGAAAAATAAACGATTTGGGCTTGCTCAACGCCAGTACTGCTTCTTTTTTAGACGATCAAAAAGCGCATGCGGAATTTTGGGCTAAATACGAACGTCCGCCGCTGGAAATCTATTGGGATTACATTACCGAGCGGCGGGATTTACTGGTGCCGCAAGATGTGAGAGAACGCAAGGGGTCGTTTTTTACTCCACAAATTTGGGTGGAGTTGTCGCAGAAGTACATTGCCGATGTTTTGGGCAAAGACTGGCAGGACGAGTATTACATTTGGGATTGCGCCGCAGGTACGGGCAATCTGCTGGCAGGACTGACGAACAAGTATCACATTTGGGCATCGACGATAGACAAAGCCGATGTCGATGTCATGCACGATAGAATCGAAAACGGAGCAAACCTGTTGAAGGATCATGTCTTTCAATTCGATTTTTTGAACGATAATTTTGACAAGTTGCCGGAGGGGTTGCAGGATATAATCAGTGATGAAGAGAAACGTAAAAAGTTGATTGTGTATATCAATCCGCCGTATGCAGAACATGGTAGTACTGTCAAAAATGAACATAAAGTAGGAGTGGCAGCGAAAAAAAGAATCCGCCAACAATATGCCGAACAGTTAGGCGCAGCATCACGAGAACTCTACGCTCAATTTCTTATAAGAATCCACGAAGAAATTAAGGGATGTAAAATTGGATTCTTCTCAAAATTGAAACATATACAAGCCGGCAACTTCAGGCAATTCCGCAAAAACTTTTCCGTCGGTTTTTTGAAGGGATTTCTTGTTCCCGCCGATTCTTTTGACAACGTAAAAGGAAAATTTCCGATAGCGTTTCAAATATGGGATACAGGAATGGAAAGGAACACTCGTGTCATTCGGACAAACGTCTACGATAAAAATGCCAGGCGTATAGGAAAGAAATCCACGAGAAATTTGGACAAGTTTCCTAAAATATCGCAATGGATCAAAGGGTTTCAGAATGGAAGATTGAATGGTGCCAACAATGGAACAGATAGAATTGGTTATCTGAATGGAGGACGCAATGATTTCCAAAATCAAAATCTTGTTTTTATCGTTCATCATCAACAACAGATTGCTGATTCCGCCGGCTACTATTGGATTTATAAGCAAAACCTAATACATGCGTGCATCTACTTTGCCGTCCGCAAGGTTATACCTGCCGATTGGCTTAATGATAGGGATCAATTTCTTTACCCCAACGACGGCTGGAAAGCCGACAGGGAATTTCGGAACGATTGCTTGGCTTATACGCTGTTTCACAGGAGCAATAACATACAGTCGCAACACGGAGTCAATCACTGGATTCCGTTCACTGAAGTAGAAGTCAATGCCCGGAGTAAGTTCAAGAGTAATTTTATGACGGACTTTATTGCCGGGAAAATTGAACGTAAGAATGGCGATTTATTCTCTAACGGACGCAAGACGAAAAAACTGACATTCTCCTCCGAAGCGAAAGCGGTGTTCAAAGCGGGCAGGAAACTTTGGACGTACTATCATTCGCAGCCGAAGTGTAACGTCAACGCAAGTCTCTATGATATTCGGGAACATTTTCAAGGGCGCAACGCCAACGGTAAGATGAACAATAAGAGCAATGATGAAACTTATAATGCTCTCATTGTGGATTTACGCTCGGCATTGAAAATCCTGGCGGCAAAGATAGAACCGAAAGTGTACGAATATGGTTTTTTGAAAGAATAACCTTTCTGTTTCCTTTATGTCAATACGTTTTTTCATCCTGTTGGTCTGTGTCTTTTCTTCCGTTGCCGCAGCGCAGGAACTCATCAATCCGCGTGAATACTTCGGCGGAACCGTCGGGCCGTCGCCGCGTGTGCTGCCGCTGAAAACACCGTGGGGAAAGGACGTTACGATAGCAAACGTTCATCCGGAGTATCCGCGTCCCATGATGGTCCGCGAACTCTGGCTCAATCTCAACGGAAATTGGGAACTTCGGGACGGCGCCCGACCGTCGGCGGAACCGTTCAGAGAAACAATTCTCGTACCGTTTCCCGTCGAATCGACGCTCTCCGGTATCGGACGGCCAATGGACTCGCTCGTCTATCGGCGGACATTTTCGATACCGGAATCCTGGCCGAAGGAAAGCCGGATGTTGCTCCACTTCGGTGCCGTCGATTGGTCCACAATGGTCTTCGTCAACGGACGGAAAGTCGGCGATCATCTCGGCGGATACGATCCGTTTTCGTTCGATATTACGGAATGTCTCCGAAGCGACAGCCCGAACGAACTGGTCGTTTGGGTCTTCGATCCGACGAACCGCGGCGAACAGCCGCGAGGCAAACAAGTCCGAACGCCGTCGGGAATTTGGTACACCGCCGTCAGTGGAATCTGGCAGACCGTTTGGCTGGAACCCGTCCCGAAAGAATCAATCCGCAACGTTCAATTGACCGGCGACATCGAACAAGGCGAAATCACAATACGAACGGAAATTGCGCAACCGAATAAGGACTTGACGATTTACACCGAAGCCTTCGACGACGACAAATTGGTTGCGCAAGGTTACGGCGGAAGCACCGGACCGATTTTGATGCGGATTCCGAAGGAATCACTGAAACTCTGGTCGCCGGAGTCGCCGCATCTTTATCAAATCCGCGTTCGGTTGCTCGACAAGGAAACGCCGGTCGATCAGGTTGGAACCTATTATGGGTTACGAAAAATCGATACGGCAAAAGACGAACAGGGTCGCGTTCGCATCCGATTGAATAATCGTTTCGTTTTTATGATGGGCGTACTCGATCAGGGTTATTGGCCGGACGGCCTGTACACGCCGCCTTCCGATCAGGCGATCCAATCGGACATTCAGACGGCCAAGTCGCTCGGCTTCAATATGGTACGAAAACACGTCAAGGTCGAACCGCAGCGTTGGTATTATTGGGCGGATCGGTTGGGAATGCTTGTTTGGCAGGATATGCCGAGTGCCGAAAACCGAACGCCGGAGTCGCAACGGCAATTTGAACAGGAACTCCGGCAAATGGTGCAAACGCTTTCGAATCATCCGTCGGTCGTCGTTTGGACGCTGTTCAATGAAGGTTGGGGACAACATCGAACGCCGGAACTTGTCAATTTGTTACAACAATGGGATGCGACTCGATTGGTGAACGGAGCCAGCGGTTGGCGGGATTTCGGTGTCGGCAATCTCGTCGTTCATCATAAATTTCCGGGACCGGAATCCCCGGTTTCGGACGGCAGCCGGGCGTTGGCTATCGGTTCCTTCGGCGGCTTGACGCTTGTTCCGCCGAAAACGAATCTCTGGACGCCCGACACCTGGGGATACCAACATGTTTCGGATTCCGAGACGCTACTCAATCGGTATCGGGAAATGCACGAGGAATTGCGAGCGGCGATTAAACGTGACGGTATTTCCGCCGCCGTATTCCATCAATTGGTCGACGTGGAATCCGAGTGCAACGGTTTCGTGAGTTACGACCGAGTTCTGCTGAAAGTTCCGCCGGAAGATGTGCGAACGATCAACGCCGAAACAATCTCTCTCGGCGGCGCAAAGTAAATCATTTCACCGTATTATATCGCAACACGTCAATACATTGACATTTTGACAAGTGTTAAGGTAGGCGACTTTTTCCCAAAGTCGCGTGCGGTACTCCGCACAGGGAACCACCCAAAACGCCGATGGGCGAGGAGTTCTTGTCCGGAGTACCGGACGCGATTTTCGGAGAAAATCGCCTGCCAAAAAAAGTCACCTTATTGACTTGCTACAGTATAGTCGCAAAAAATGAGTCCAAGCCACTAAAACGTCATATTGACGGCATTGTTCAGAATTCCTATGTAGAAGAGGGCAAGTCGGAAAATGACGAATATAATCACGGCGGCAATGCAACCGTAAACGGCGAATCCGCCTGCAACGGAAAGGATTTTCAGATTCAAGAGCGATTGCTGGAAATACTGCGTCGACAGTTTATTCATCAGTTCCGGCAACGTACCGGCCTGTTCGCCGCTGTCGACGCAGGAAATCAAGTCGCCGTCGAGGTTGTCGGCGGCGAGAAAAGCGTCCGTCAGATTGCCACCGTCGTCGATCGTTTGCAGCATCGTCGGCAAGTTGTCGCTGATTGGCGCGAAGCCAACAGCTCTGAACGCAAGCGTCAAAGCCCGCTTAACATCCATGCCGGTGCGGAACGTCAGGTGCAACCCCCATGTCAACCGGGTCAGTGCCAATGTTTTCAGCAACGTACCGAGTTTCGGAATCCGCAACAGAAAATAGTGAACGCCCCGGCTCCGCTCGATGCTTTGCTTGACAAACCGGTACAGAGCGTAACCGGTTCCGGCGACGATGCCGAGAAATACAAGGTAAATGGTCAATCCTCTGAAACCGGTCCAGCCAAGTCCAATCGGATCGACTTCAAGCCAGCCGCAGATCAGGATCATCAATCCGATAATGACAACTGCGGCGGCAAGTTCGATGATCGGCCAAATGAGCGATTTGAAGAAATCGCGCCGAATTTCCGCCATTCGGTCGTAATAGTCGGCGAGTTCCAGCAACGTTTCACCGAGGCGCCCGGATTCTTCGCCGACCGCTACCAGGGCAACGAACATTTCAGTGAGCGTTTTTCGATGCGGATGGAGAGCTTCGCCGAACGAATCTCCGTTTTCCAACGATGTAACAACATCGGCCCAGAGTCGGGCATTCCGATTTCCCGCCGTTTCCCGCTTGATCGACGCAACAAGCGGTAGTCCCGCGTTCGTTGCAATACCCACACGGCGACAGAATCCGGATAATCCATTCATGATGGGAACTTGGAGCAAAGGATAGAAAAGGGAATTACATACTTGATCCTACAACCGTTTTTTAACACGAAACGCACGAAAAGACGAAATTCACGAAAAATGTTGATCGTCGATGTTCGTGTTTTTCGTTTTTTCGTGTTGTTTTGTGTTGAAAAACACACCGGAATCGTCACGAGAGAATTAAGACAAGGAAAATGCAGGAAAAAATTTTTGTGAACTTTTGTCTCTCACCCTATCCTGTCGGCTTTGTAAGTTCTGTCAAAAATGGCTGCTCCCGGCTCCTAATGTTGGACGGGATGAGTCACCTGAACGGCACCCGGAGTCGGTAACGGCGACGCCAGGATCACTGGATCATAGTTCCCACCCGGCTTTGGCTGTTTGGCCAAGGCATCGATGAATTCCCCGGAAACTCCGTTCAGAACAATCACATCCATCGGCGCTTCCGGATTGCGACGTGACTTGACGATCAGAAGCACTTCGTCGCCGTCTTGCGCTTTACGCTTGATTTCGTCGAGCGTCGCCTGCTCACGGTTGCTGAGTCCTTCGGATTGACTCGTCGCCCGACATTCAAGGAGTGGTGCCGTGTTGTCCGGAATCGAAAGCGGCTTGAGGGGCGTGTCGCCGGGAACCGCCGCGACCACTGCCGGTTCGGGAGCCCGATAAATCGGATTTTGATCGACCAACGACGGTGCTTCATAGACCGCCGACAGCCGGTGTTGTTTCAAAAAATGCCGAATGACATGCGGCGGTACGAAATGTCCATCGTTCGCAACCGGATCGGCCGTGTTACAAACGCCGAGAAGATAGCCTTCCTCGCCGAACAAGCCGCCACCGCTTCGCCCGCCGACCGGCGCACCGGAAATCTGGATGTAGTGAAAGTCCGGTGGACTACCCCGACTAATCATGTCCGTCGAGAGAATCTGGTGGTCCCGAACTGTGGGGTCGGCACCACCGTCGCAACCGACGCTCTGAACCTGTTGACCGGCTCGAACCTGGTACGTTGCCGGCGCAACGGGGATCGCACGGACCGGGCTCAACGGAATAATGTAGATAAGCCCAAGGTCAAGATCAAGATCGTAATACAGGCATTTCCCGTCAACACGAATGGCGGAATTTTTATTGAAAAGGTGAACTTCGATTTTCCCCTGTCCCTGTGATTCCCGGAAAATGTGGCCACAGGTCAGGATCAGCGCCTCGCCGTTCCGTGTGTCGATGATCGTGCCGGTTCCCCATGAATGCCCCTGTTCGTCGTCGACTCGCAATTTGACGGATGACGAAAGCAGGGAAGATTCGGCTTCGTTCGAGGCGGGCGCGCCGGTTTCCGTCGGTTTCGTGAACACGGCGGGAACGACTGCCGGTT
>JGI24702J35022_10002228_pt1 | contig 11922 bp, 11 predicted proteins | sample TergutTh196P4_FD_35022 | JGI IMG/M metagenome (IMG submission 35022)
CCATCGGGCACATAAGTGTTTTCCGGTTTAATATTGATTCTATTAAGGAACGTTTCGTTTATCCTGAAACGGCAGCTCCGCTTGTCGTCCCGTGAAATACCAANGTATTCATCAAGGTTNCAGGTTTTACAAAGTGAATAATCAATATTCAGTTCTTTTTGCAGTTCTGCAGCAAGCATGTAAATATTACGGGTGGAATCTCCCGTTGCAAGGCAAAAAGNAGTATCCGGTTTTTTTAGCGCTTGACGGCTGATTAAGGCNGCCCCTTCACGGTCAAAAGCTTCGGGGTTTTCCTTAACAGTGATTTTCATGTTTTATATCCTCCTGCATACCTAATCGTTTAATCNGTNGAAAACGAACGGAATAAATTATACTTCCCGCAGCATTGTTCNAGCCGTTTTATTACCTCTTCCGGTATACCTTCCGGATANAGGCGATCGTATTCAAGCAGCANGGCGCCCACTACCGGTTCCAAACGGGCGTGAATGCAATTTATTTCCGGAAGATCCTCTTTAAGCCGCTTCTGCAGTAAATCAATCATAATGGAACCGCTTTTGGGAACACCGCCCGATAAAACCAGGGTTACTTCCCTTTCCTTCATACCTAACTTTTCAACAGCTACAATAACATAACGTGCAATAGCATTGCAGAACCATTCCAGGTAATTTTTTGCTACTTCGTCTCCGGCATTAACCGCCTGAAAGAGCAATGGACTGTAATTCTTATACTCAGGAACCCACGGTTTTTCTGTTTCGGTACGGCCGGTGGTAACAGACATGTGAAGTTCGTCTACTGATTGATATCCTGTTTCCTCCAGCAGCAATTTTGTCAGCATTGTTTCTTTTCCAAGCCCTGCTTCAGCATCGTAAACAGCTTCAAATATGAACCTGCCAATGGCTGTCGCGCCCTGATGGATATGTTTAAGATAGAAGGCAAATATGTATTCCTGCCCTTCCCGGTTTATTGCAGCACAGTTAGCCCCGGATCCAAGACAGATTACCGCGGTATCCCTGCCTTTTGTTACCGTTCCCCCGCGAAGGGCGCCGATACAATCGTTATAAAGACTAACCTGCCCTATGCCCAGTGTGTTACGAATGTTTTTTCGCCCTACTTCATATTCAAATTCCCAGTCAGCGCCGGTACAACAGGCGGATACCCTTTCAATGTCTTCCAGCTTTAGCCCTGCTTCGGCCGCTGCTTTATCCGCTGCGTACCTGATCCGTATCATGCGAACCGCCCGCCTTTCTCCTATAATGGGAATCCAATCACGATCATTCCCGATGCCTTCAATATTTCCAGCGTCATCGGCAATAATAACATCGGTTTTAGTGCTGCCCTGATCTATCCCCAAAATAAAACGGCGCCCCATTGTATAAGCCATCAGGCCCTCCATGGTTTTTTTACAGTTTCGCCCTTGATCAAAGCNCTTTGAAAGATGGTTTTTTGCGGCGTTTCGTCCGGATTTTCGATATGCTTCAGAAGGCGTTTAATTGCAAAATCGCCCATTTCTGCCAGGGGCTGCCGCATCGTTGTCAGCTTGGAAACCCAGGGGGTCAGCAACTCCAGGGGAATTCCGTCAAAGCCGGTGATCGATAAATCTTCAGGGACTCTTATCCCGAGTTTGTCGCAAGAGATTAATGCTTTTATGGCAACAGAATCACCACTGCAGATAAAAACTTCCGGAAGGTTTTTGTGGTCGTGGAGCTTTTTAAGTATATCAAATACACCCTCAAACAAAGGTTTTTCAGGAGGAAAAATGTAATTATTACCAACCATGAGATTGTTATCCCGGAGCGCCGTAAGAAAACCCGCCATCCGTTCGGTACCAGCCCTCGTGGACAGATCCCAGGGGATCATCCTGATATCTTTAAATCCCATGTCAATTACATATTTTGTCATGTTATACTGTCCCTGGAAATTATCAACCAGTATTTTCTCAACCTCCGTGTCGGGCAGATCATTTTCCATAAGCACCAGGGGAATTTTATTTTGAATGAAAATATCTATCATGGCTTTGTCTGAAATGGAGCTTCCGTATATTATTACTCCCTGAACAGGTCTTTGGCAGAGAATCTCTGCCGTCTTAACTTTTACTTCAACTTCATTTATACAGTTAATAATCGAAAGTACACTGTTTTCAGCCAAAGCGATCGATGAACAGGCATTCAATAGGGGCTGGTGAAAATCCGATACTCCGCTAATTATTATTGATACATTGGATGTTTCTTTTGTTGCAGGCAGCCGGTAATGCAGATGATCAATGGCGTCTTTAATTTTTAATTTGTTCGCCTGGCTCACTCCTGGCTTGGCGCTTAGGTATCGTGAAACAAGTGCTTTTGAAACACCGGCTCTTTTGGCAACCTCTTCCATTGTTACTTTCATTTTGATTTACACCTTGGAAAACATTTGCTTATATTATATACTCATGTTTACATTAATGCAATATTATTGTAAAATGGTTTACATTTNAAGGGAGATTTTGTGAAAATCTGTATAATCGGNGCAGGAAGTTCTTATACCCCTGAGCTGTTTGAAAAAATTGCGGAAATAAAAGAAAGGTTTCCGATAAAAACNATTACCCTGATGGACATNAATGAATCCCGGCTGGAAGCTGTTGCCTCCTTTTGCAGCCGTTATACCCGGCGNCTTGGCCTTGAAGTAAAAATTGAAAGTACCTCGAATCTTGATCAAGCGGTTTATGGCGCAGATTTTGTTAATACTCAAATCAGGGTTGGCGGAAACAAAAGCAGGGTAAAGGACGAAAAGCTCTCCCTGGCCGCCGGCTTTATAGGCCAGGAAACAACCGGCCCAGGAGGATTCATGAAGGCCCTGCGGACCATTCCCGCAATGCTAAAAATCGCAGAATCCATGAAAAAGAATTCTCCCGAAGCCTGGCTTATCAACTACACGAACCCCACCGGCATCGTTTCGCAGGCCCTGCATGACAATACAAATGTTAAGTGCGCCGCCCTCTGTGCCGGTGGTATCCGTACCACCTGGAACACAGCCATCGCGCTTGGGGTAGACAGCAAAGATGTTCAGTATGACATATTCGGGCTCAACCATCTTAATTATTCCTATAATATAAAGGTCAGGGGCAGGCCCATAACTCAGGAAGAATTCCTTAAGGTTGCAGCACAGGTAAAAGATGTTTCCCCGGGGATTATCGCCAAATTAGGTGCAATCCCGAGTGGATACTTGCAGTATTATTATCACCGGCTTAAAAAAACAAGGAGCCTCCTTGATGCCCCCAAAACCAGAGGTGAAGAAGTGCTGGAACTGGAAAAAGATATTTATGCCGATTTTCAGAATGCAGCCTTTGATGATAAACCCGAATCTTTAAAAAAAAGGGGCGGCGGTGGATATTCCGAAGTTGCTGTGGGGGCAATGGATGCNATTTATAACAACCGGGATACATGGGCAGTGGTAAATGTTCCTAACAGTGGAGTCTTTAAGTTTCTCCCCGACAATGCGGTTATGGAAACTGCCGTAATAATTAATGCCAACGGTATTCGTCCGCTGGCTTCTGCCCCTCCTCCCAAAGCGGTCTGGGGACTCGTAGCCATGGTTAAAAACTATGAAATGCTCACCGCTGAGGCGGCGGTTACAGGGGACAAAGACACGGCAATTATGGCGCTTACCCATCATCCCCTTGTAATGGACTATGATGAAGCGGAGAAGCTATTCAACTGTCTGCTTGACGCACACCGTGACCTTTTGCCGCAATTCTTTTTATAATGCTATAGCACATAAGGAGAGATTATGAAGTGGGAAGAATTAACAGCCGCGGATTTTGAAGTTGGCGTAAAAAAGAGCGGGGGCATTTGCATCCTGCCAATTGGCGTACTTGAAAAGCATGGAGACCATCTGCCGCTTGGCACTGATATGTACATCGTTACTGCGATTGCAAACAAGGCTGCGGAACAAACATCCACAGTTGTGTTTCCATATTATTTCCTTGGGCAAATAGCCGAGGCCCGCCATGTAAAGGGCACGCTGGCTGCAAGCCATCACCTCATTATGGATTCGCTTTTGGAGATGTGCGACGAGATACACCGCAACGGCTTTAGAAAAATACTTATATTAAACGGCCATGGAGGCAATGAACATTTCCTGCCTTTTTTCGCCCAGCAATTTCCAGGGCTTTCAAGGCCCTATGCCGTTTACACCAGGTTTGCGCATAAAATAAGCGATGAGCAGCTTTCAGCGATACAGACACGCTCAGGTGAAAATAATCTCGGTGACCACGCAGGATTTTCCGAAACAGCACTAATGATGTACCTGCGCCCTGATCTGGTTCACATGGAAAGGCAAAAAGTGTCAGAAAGTATGAGCCTTGACCGCTTAAAAGATCAAGAAGACGCAGGACTTTTTNCCGGCTTTGACTGGTATGCGAAATATCCTCATCATTTTGCAGGGGATCCATCCCGCGCCACACCGGAACTCGGGGAATTTTTATTTAATATAAAGCTTGGCAACACTGTGAACGCCATAAATGCAATAAAAGCCGATGATGTGTCGCTAAAGCTTATAGATGAGTATAATTCGCACATTTGAACATAGTATTAAATGTTGACAATATTATTATGTTATCAAATAAAGAACTTTTTAATGATCTTTGTGAAAACAGAGACTTTTTAACTCAGCAAATTATTACATATATCGGGAATAAACGATCTCTTTTGGATTTTATCACGAAAGGCATTCAAATTGTTCAAAAACGCCTTAATAAAGAAAAATTGGATATTTTTGACGTTTTTACCGGTTCAGGTATTGTAGGGCGCCATTGCAAGCAGTTTTCTAATTATCTTCTTGTTAATGACCTGGAAAAATATGCTTCTGTTACCGGTGAATGTTATTTATCCAATAAAGACGAAATAAATTTAATTGCATTAAAAGAAATACATGATGAACTTCTTAATACCATTGAGAACAATCCATTAGAAAAAGGAATTATCACAGAATTGTATTCCCCAAAAAATGATAGCAATATTAAAAAAGACGAAAGGGTCTTTTACACAAGCAGAAATGCAATGTATATTGACACTATGCGTCGTTTAATTGAATCTGTGCCATCCCAATATCAAAAATATTTTCTTGCTCCATTAATAGCAAAAGCATCCATTCATGCAAATACTTCCGGTGTATTTAAGGGATTTCATAAAAATAGAAAAACCGGGCTGGGGCAATTTGGCGGCAGTAACAGCGATGCTCTTTTTCGTATTAAAGGAAATATTGTCTTACCGTTTCCCGTATTCAGTAATTTTAACTGTAATTATACTGTATACAATGGAGATTCAAATCAGATTGTAAAAGATGCCCCAGAAGTAGATTTAGCATATTTAGACCCGCCATATAATCAGCATCCTTATGGTTCAAATTATTTTATGCTTAACCTTATACTCGAAAACAAATATCCGGAAAATTTAAGCAATGTTTCTGGGATACCCAATAACTGGAATCGTTCTCTTTATAATAAAAAGCAATATGCTTATTCTGCATTGTCCGAGTTAATAGAAAATATAAAAACAAAATACGTTCTAATTTCATTTAATTCAGAAGGGTTCATTTCTCTTGATGAAATGAAAAGCNTGTTAACTAAAATCGGAAAGGTGCAGGTATTGGAAACATCATATAATACATTTCGTGGTTGCCGTAACCTAACAAATCTTGCAGAAAATGGCGATCGTGATATTCATGTTACCGAATATTTGTATTTGCTGGAGAAATAGTATTTAATCAAGCAAGGAGTAGAAAGAAATGATAAAAAAACATTTAAAATGTACTTTTTTACTTTTTTGGCTTTCTATAGTAATAAACCCCATTCACAGCCAGGTAAAACAATCACATAGTATTGTCCTTGGATTTTTACAGTTAAAAGAGGAAGCTAATCTGGGAATGGTTTTTAACGGCATTCATCTTGAATATCGATACGGATTGACATGGACAATCCATGATCACGAGATAACGTATCAACCCAAAATTGGAGCAGGAATTGCCTTAAAACGTGAACCGGGGGGGCCGAGCACACCAGATACGCATGAAATTATGAAAGCAATTAAATTTCATATAGCCCCAATTAATGTATCATGGACAATGCCGTTTTTTGAAAAAAATGGGCATTCAATAAGAGGCGGTGCAAATTTCATTATGCATTATAATTACCAAAAATATGATGATATACACGATGGTCCTCTATTTTGGAACGCTGAAATTGGTTTTTCTCCAATTATAAATTATGGTTATCAATGGAACAATAAACGTATTAAACTTGGTTTGCAAAATTCGCTTTTTGGTTTCACTTCTCACCGGCAAGGATATGATCCATATATTTGGCTTCCAACATGGAAGGATTATATTTTAGATCCGCACAAAAATTTGAAATTCGGGAGTTTTAATGAATATAACCACACAAATGTTTCTTTAGAATTTGTGCCCAATATTTTTAAAATACATTCAATAGTGTATGAATTTGATTACCTGGGGTATTTTAAAGGAATCAAGTTCCAACAAATAAACCATAACTTCATATGGAGGATGTCATTATGAATATATTTAAAAATTCGTTATTGTTTACATTAATTTTATTTTTCTCTTTTTTATCCGTTACATGTTTAACTGACGATCCGCTTAAAATTCCGTTTCAAAGTTATATTCCCCCCAATCTTGGTGACGGCTGGGAAATAGCAACAACGAAGGAGGCGGGCATAGACAGCGAGGCGCTGGAAGATGTGTATAGATATGTTCATGAAGATACCAATTTTTGGCAAATCAGAAGTCTTTTAGTATTCAAAAATAATAAGCTTGTAGCGGAAAGCTATATGAAAGATCGCGATGACAGAACAAACCTGCATCCTATATGGTCTTGCACAAAACAGGTTATGGGCATATTGACAGGAATAGCAATAGATAAACATTTAATTTCCATTAACGATACTATTTTGGATCATTTACCTCAGGTTTCTAATCATCCTGAAAAAAGCAAAATAACCATAGAAAACTTATTAACGATGAAATCGGGCATTAACTTTGATAATGGCGAAGATAATGATAAATGGGGAAGTGGAAAAGAATTAGATACACTTGATTATGTTCTTGGAATGGGTATGCAAGCATCTCCGGGATCAATGTATCGTTACAAAGATGGCGATCCGCATGTTATTTCTGCAATTTTACAGGAAAGGACAGGCATAACAACAAGTGATTGGGCAAGGAAAGTTCTTTTTGATAAAATTGGAATTACCAGATTAGATTGGTATATTTACAATGATGGAAGAACAATGGGCGGTTGGGGTATCTTAACGACACCGCGGGAGATGGGGAAAATAGGGCAATTGGTGGCTAATGACGGCATGTGGAACGGAGAGCAAATTGTTTCAAAGAACTGGATCGACGATATGACTACAGCAAGAGTCCCTCCTACTGAGACACAAAACACAGATGTAGCTTTTTGTTATCTGTGGTGGAAGGATATTAAACGTAATGTAGATTTCGCGTGGGGACACGGCGGGCAATATATATTAATAAACAAAGATAAAAACCTGATAGTGGTAATAACATCAGAAAAACACCTGGAAAGTGAACATAATTTGTTATCTGATAAGGCGCTTTCAATTTATGACATGATAAACAGAATTACAAAATAAATTTATTTTTAATACATTCTAAATTCGCTGCCAAGGTAAATTTCCCGAACAATTTCGTTCGAAAGAATATCGTCTTTATTGCCCCGGGCAATAATCAGGCCTTCGTTAATTATAAAAGCTTCGGTGGTAATTTCCAGTGTGTCCCTTACATTATGATCTGTAATTAATATTCCAATACCTTTTTCGGCAAGACGGCGTATTATTTGTTTAATTTCATATACCGCTATAGGATCTATTCCCGCAAAGGGCTCGTCGAGTAAGAGGAACTTGGGTTCGGTAGCAAGGGAACGCGCAATTTCTGTTCGGCGGCGTTCTCCACCGGAAAGGGTTAAGCCAAGCTGCTTCCTGATTCTTCCAATACTGAATTCTTCAAGAAGGGCTTCGAGCCTTTCCTGCTTTTGTATATTATCTATATCCTTGCGGCTTTCCAAAATTGCCCATATATTCTGCTCCACAGTGAGCTTCCTGAAAATAGAAGCCTCTTGTGGCAGATAAGCAATACCCTCTCTTGCCCTCTTGTACATGGCCTTGGAAGTAATCTCAATATCATCCATTAGAACAGTTCCCTGAGTAGGCCGGTAAAAACCAACGATCATGTAAAAAATTGTTGTCTTTCCGGCGCCGTTTGGTCCCAATAAACCAACCACTTCGCCGTTATACATGGAAAAGTTCACCCCCCGGACAACTTCCTTAAGGCCGAACTTTTTATGTAAATTAATAACCCCGAGTGTATGACTGCCCTGCAATCCTTCGTAAGTTAAATAATTTACCTTTGGAGGAGGAGCAAGCATTTGAAAAGGGGGGTTAAAATTATCATTCATGGCTTTAATTTTTTATGGAACCTGTTACATCTCCTTCCATTACTACATCATCAGTATCAAGATCTACCCTGATCTTTTCGGCGCGGAATTCATCTTCCTTTTTGTAAACAACCGGAAAGCCCGAAAGAGCAAGGGTTTTTTCCGTGCGCCGATAAATTGCATATTCCGAACGGCACACAAGATTATCTTTAAACAGCCGGACAGAGATTTGCATAATTGCCACTTCCGACTGATCATCATACTCTATAAAGCGGGCTCTGGCGATAATTTCGTTTTTACGATCTTCCAGAGTGGAGTTTCCTTCCAGCCGCGCAATTTTAAGAGTCCTGTCATAACGAAGGCGGTCTGTGCGGAACAGTATATTTTTTTCTTCTTCGAATCCCCGTACATTGCCGCTGCAGTCAACGAACCGATTATCACTGCCCTGTATTTCTATTCGTTCCGCCTGAAGCAAAAGATTGTCTGAGCGTACTTCCGCATTTCCGGTAAGCACGGTAATCTCCCTGCCGGTTGCCTTTCCGCCGGACATTCGATCCGCCCTAAAGGTAAAGGTATCGCTCCGGAGAAAATGAGCTGCCAGGATGATAAGGAAAGATAAAAAAAACATTGCCTTTTTCATTTATTTTTCCTCGAAATACGGAATATACGGTATTGGTTGCGGATACACATCTTCCACAGGAGGAGAAACAAACGGTTTTGATTCAGGATACACATTTTCTACGGGAGATACCAATACCTCATCGGGAATTTTTTCTTCGGGGGAAATACTTTGCTCTTCCGGAGAAATAAATTCATCCTTCAAAGAAAGCGGCTGTTCAGGTTCATCATCTTTTAATACAATCTCCTGCGCTTCTGTGCCACCCTCTCCGTCTTCTTCATCCTCGTCATCATCTTTTTCAACATAGATACCCATTACTTCCCCGGAAAACTTCCAGATTCTATTACGGGCGTCGGCGAAGAACCCTTTACCGGAAAAGCTGGTTCCATCGGAACGCTCTATATCAACTTCGTCTTTATCACCTGTGGCCAGGGTTTTTGGGCTATCCTTCCATTCAAGTTCAGCAGTTTTAATAATGACATCTTCGGAATCCACCCTAATTCTAACACCGTTTTTTAAAGATACATCGCCGGAACCAATCTGCACTATCGCCAATCCAGCCCTGCCATCGGCATTTATCGTATCGCCGGAGTCTTCCATTTGCTCAAAAGTAAATTCCCTTAACTCCATAATTTGGCGGTTTTCCCAGCGCTCAGCATATTCTGCTTTAAACCGCACAAGCGGGTCACCGCCCCTTACCCTTACATATTCAATGTCTTCCATAACAATATCGGGTTTGCTGCTTTCTGAGCTTGCGCCGGCACTATAGTCAAAAGAGCATGCTGATAAAAAAAGAATAATAATACAAAGAAAATAAGCTTTTTTCATATTATTCTGCATTCCCATTACCCGTCTTTATAATTACCAGCTTTAATATCCCGGCAGACCGTAATAAAATCCCTGAAAAGGGGGCTTACCGAAGTCGGCCTGGATTTAAATTCCGGGTGGAACTGTACTCCTACACCCCAGGGGTGGTTAGGCCATTCTACACATTCTACAAGATCTTTATCGGGATTAAGAGCCCCTATTACAAGACCCGATTTAACAATTTCTTCCTTGTATTTATTTGAAAATTCATAACGGTTCCGGTAGCGTTCGGAAATATTATTTGTCCTNTATGCAGAAAAAAGTTTTGTTCCATTTTCTACAGAAGAAACAAATTTACCAAGGCGCATGGTAGTATGATCGTTATTATCACTTTCGGCATGGCCTTCCAAAAGGCCAATAACAGGGTATGAAGTTTCCTTGTTAAATTCCATTGAATCGGCGTCTTCCCGGCCAATAACGTTCCTTGCCCACTCGATAACCATTATGTGCATTCCAAGGCTTATGCCAAAATAGGGAATTTTATTTTTTCTGGCCCAGGCTGCAGCAAGAACCATTCCTTTTGTTCCCCTCTGGCCAAAACCGCCTGGAACCAAAACACCGTCCACTCCGCCGCCAAGAGCTTCTTTTCCAAGAACTTTATCTGCAGAGCCGGCTTCCTCGAGCCTTGCCGTATCGATTTTAACAATTTCAACATCAACCCCGCATTCAAGGCTTGCGTGAAAGAGGGCTTCGTAAACCGATTTATACGCATCGTGGAGTTCAATATATTTTCCGGCAATACCAATCTTTATTTTTCCTTTTCTTGATGCCACTTTTTCCATAACGGAAACCCAGGGCTTGATATTGGCGTGCCTCGCCGCAATCCCAAGTTTTTTTAAGACTACCTGATCCAGTTTCTGTTCATACAACATTATGGGAATTTCGTAGATAGTTGTGCTCACATTAACGCAGGAAAAAACCGAGTCTGTTTCCACATTGCAAAAAAGCGCAATTTTGCGGCGGTTGCCCTCGTCCAGCATTGCTGAAGATCTGGCTATAAGCACATCCGGTTGTATCCCCATTTCCTGCATGGACTTTACCGAATGCTGAGTGGGTTTTGTTTTAAATTCACCACCGCTTACTTCCGGGATTAGCGTCAGGTGAACCGATATGGCATTACCATGTCCCGATTCATGGATGAGCTGTCTTGCTGCTTCCAGAAAAGGAATACACTCTATATCTCCGACGGTTCCTCCAATCTCCACTATGCTGATGTCGGTTTCTTCATCATCTTTGGCAATTGCCTGTATGCGGGCTTTTATTTCATCGGTAATGTGGGGAATAACCTGAACACAGCGTCCCTTATAGCGGCCCTCGCGTTCCTTCCGGATTACCGAATCGTAAACCTGTCCTGTAGTTATGGAATTTGCCTGGGATAGAGGTCCGGATGTAAAGCGGGCATAGTTACCAAGATCAAGATCTGTCTGGGCACCGTCATCTGTAACATAAATTTCACCATGAACATAGGGGCTCTGGTTTCCTGCATTCACATTGATGTATGGATCACACTTTATCATCCTTACATTAAGCCCACGGCTTTCCAGTAATGCCCCAAGGGAAGAGGCTGCCACGCCTTTCCCAAGGCTGGAACAAACCCCGCCCGAGAAGAAAATTAACTTGTTCATGTAAAAAAATTATCCTGTATTGGCATGTTTTGGTCAATAGCTGTATAATTGGCTGATTTTCAATATTACAGAACAGCTTAGCCTATTTCACTGTAAAATTGCTGCATAATATAAAAAGCAGGTTTCTTCCTTACCCGGTCTGCATCAATCAGGCCTTTACGGTTAAACCCTTCCTGATAGCGGTTAAGACGGCGTGGACAGCGGAAATCATAAAGTATCCACGGCGTTGTTCCCGCAATATATGCGCATTGTTTTATTGCCTCAACTTGCTGCCGGTACACAGCACACTGCTTGTCTTCAGTCCACAGATCGTCCATTGTACCCCTCTGGTCTTTGCGGGCATCGGCACCAAATTCACAAACCAA
>JGI24702J35022_10002229_pt1 | contig 11921 bp, 7 predicted proteins | sample TergutTh196P4_FD_35022 | JGI IMG/M metagenome (IMG submission 35022)
ACGGTCACGCTGGCATGATTGGCGTTTGGGGGGCGAGGCGCCGGGTGCGCCCTACGGAATAGGGGGCGCTTTTTCGGAAAAACGCCTGTTTTTCGGCAAATCTTCCGCGTTTTTGGGGCGATGATTATTTTTGGGGGTCTGTTAGCCCATGCTGCACTAAGGACGCTTACAAACGAATTTATTCATACTATTGTGAATTATTGTTTCCTCCTTGGTTAATTTTGCGTACATAGTATCATATTATTGTTTTCTTTACAAGCGTTCGGCGATGCTGTATTATATTATGAATTATAGTTTTAAGGAGTTTTTTAATGAAGATTGGCATTGGTATCGATACGGGCGGCACTTATACGGATGCTGTCGCTTATGATTTTGACACGGGGACGTTGCTCGCTAAGGGGAAAACGCTGACGACGCGTGAAAATCTTTCCGTCGGCATCGGCAATGCGCTCAATGCGCTGCCGCCTGAGATGGTGCGCGACACTAGGCTTATCGCGCTATCTACCACGCTGGCGACGAACGCTTGCGTTGAAAACAAGGGCGGGCGCGCGAAGCTGCTTGTTTTTGGTTTGACGGACGAGTTGCTAGTGCGGTATGGCGCGGATGTCAAATATGGCTTTAAGAGGGAGAATGTCAGGTGCATCGAGACTGATGGCAGTTCCGACGGGCTTGTCGATACGGAGCGGGATTGGGAAGAGATCATGGCCGGTGTCGAGCCGTTTGTCGCGGATGCGGATGCCGTGGCGATTGCGGAGCTGTATTCGATGTCGAATGGGGCTCCTTGCGAGAAGCATGCGAAGCAGCTTGTGGAGGACCGGATGGGTCTTATTTGCGTCGGAGCGAGCGAGCTTTCCAGCGATCTTGATGTTCTGGAGCGAGGCGCGACCGCGCTCCTCAACGCACGCCTTTTTCCGATTGGGCGCGAGTTTATCGATGCTGCGTTGAAGGATTTTGCCGAACGGAAGTGTGAGGCTCCTGTCATGGTCGTGCGGAGCGACGGCAGCCTTATGTCCGCGGACTTGACGCGCACGCGCCCTGTCGAGACTATTCTTTCGGGGCCGGCTGCGAGCGTTTTGGCGGGGAAGAGCTTCACTGACAGGGATGATTATCTCATCATCGACATGGGCGGAACGACCACGGATGTGTCCGCCGTGCGTGGCGGGAAGCCTGCGATGGCGGATAATGGCATCCGCATCGGTGGCTGGAGGACGCATGTGAAGGGCGTGTTCATCGATACGTTCGCGCTTGGCGGCGACAGCACTGTGCGCATGGAGGGCGGGGCTGCGAGGCTGTTCCCGCGCAGGGCGATGCCGATTTGCATGGCGGCGAGCCGTTGGCCGGATGTGGTGCCGATGCTCCGCGACTTATTGCATAAGAAGCATACGAACCTGTTTCCTCTGCACGAGTTGTTTTATCTTGTCCATGAGCCGGCCGATCTTGGCAGGTATGGGTCATATGAGATCAGGCTGATCGATGAGCTGCGCAACGGGCCGTGCTTGCTTGGGAAAATCCGTGAGTCGAAGGATATTGACATTTATCATTTGAACACCGAGCGGCTTGAAGCTGAGGGCATCATCATGCGTTGCGGTTTGACGCCGACGGATTTTATGCATATTCGCGGCGATTATCGTGGCTATGATGCGGAGGCGTCGGAGCTGGCGGCGCGTTTTTTGCTGATGACGCTGAAGAGGAAGGATTCTCCCGAGGAGCTGCTTGCTTTGGCGAACGAGGTTTGCAGCTTGGTCGAGGGGCGGTTGTATGAGAATCTTGTGCGGATTTTGCTCATGCAGCAATATCCGGATGTTTTTGCGGATGGCGTGGATGCGCAGACGGGGCTTTTAATCCGCGAGGCGTGGGCGAGGCATTGCGCGGGCGCGGGTGGCGCGGGCGGTGTTGGCGGTGCTGGCTCGGGTGCGGGTGACGCTGGAGGTGGCTCCGGCAGGAGCGGTACCGGTCTGGGCTCCGGCACTGGCGGTGTTGGTGTGGGTAGCAGCGTTGGCGGAGGTTTGGCCGTCGCTGGCACTGGCACGGGGCGCGGCTATTTTGACCATATGTTTTCCACCTCGGCGGCACTTGTAGGGGTCGGCGCGCCCACGCATGTGTTCCTCCCCAATGTGGCTGCCGCGCTCGGTACTGAGTGCATTTTGCCGGAACACGCGGAGGTCGCAAACGCGATTGGCGCGTTGAAGGCCGACATCAACGTTGTTTTTCGCGTCGATGTTTCGCAGAGGCTTTCATTGTCGGAAGGCATATATTATATCGTGCACGCGCCCGATGGGAGCTTAAAGTTCAAGGATTTGGATTTGGCGATGGAGGCGGCTTCGAAGGCTGCGGAGGCTGCGGCTTTGAAAGAGGCGCGGGTGCGCGGCGCTTTGGGGCAGTTGAACGCGAATACTTATGCCGAAAGGCATTCGACGGTCGATAATTTGGGCGGGAATGTAAATATGGGCGGCGCCGTCGTTTCCGAGGTCACCGCCCGATTTGAGAGTTAGGATTCCAACGTCAATAGATTAATAATCGCACGCGTTCCTGCAAGGCGTTCAATTTTGGGCGATTAATAATCGCCCCTACAAGGCGTTCCGTTTCGGGCGATTAATAAGCGCCCCTACAAGGTCTTCCGTTTCGGGCGATTAATAATCGCCCCTACAAGGCGTTCCGTTTCGGGCGATTAATAATCGCCCCTACAAGGCGTTCCGTTTCGGGCGATTAATAATCGCCCCTACAAGAGATCGTTAACCTGTTGACATTAATTATGATTCTGTTTTATGCGTTGGAAAGGAGCGGTCGACAACATGGCTGATAAGGCTCCAAGATATGCGATTGCCAGCCCCACGAGCATGGGGGTGAGGATAACCCCGGCCGACAGGCAGAGCGTGCACATTAGCAAAAATTATCTCCTGCAAGCCACAAGCGCGGAGACGAATGTGCTGAATATTGCATCATCGCTGGGCTGCCAATGCCTCGCGCTTACGAAATTCGTTGCAGGCAGTCCGATTGCGGCGTTTATTAAGTCGGAGCTTCGGGCGCGCAATATCGGATATGAGGGGCTTGATGTCCCGCAAGGGGGGCCTTGGGGATATAGGCATCAATTCAATATTGCGGATTCAGGATTTGGCGCGCGCGGCCCGCGCGTCTGGAACGACAGGGCCGGTGAGGTGGGGCGCATGTTGTCCATCGGCGATTTTGACATCGAGCGCATATTTGGCGAGGAAGGCGTCGGCATCTTGCACATATCCGGCCTCATCGCCGCGCTTTCGCCCGAAACCTCGGCTTTCTGCTCCGCTCTTGCCAAGGAAGCTGCGGCGCGCGGCTCGTTGGTCACGTTCGACTTGAACTACCGCGCTTCTTTTTGGGAAAACCGCGAAACCGAGCTTTTGGAGGCATTTCATAACATCGCGTCGCTTTCAGATGCCCTCATCGGCAACGAAGAGGATTTTCAGCTCGCGCTTGGGCTCAAAGGGCCTGACACGGTAGGAAAGGAGCTATCGGCACAGATCGGCAGCTACCAGGGCATGATCGGAGAGGCGCAAAGTGCATTTCCGAACGTCAAGTATTTCGCGACGACGCTCCGCCGGGAATTGAGCGCGAACGAGCATCTTTGGGGCGCGATGCTCTCGTCGGAGGGAAAGTGGCATGTCGAAGATCCGAGGCCTGTCGCCGTGCTCGACCGCATCGGCGGCGGCGACGGATTTACGGGCGGCCTTCTTTATGGGATATATAAAGGATGGCCTGCCGATAAGTGCTTGCAGTTTGGATGGGCGAGCGGCGCGCTTGCGGTGGCTTCGCTCGACGATTTTGCGACCCCTGCGGATGAGGAGCAGCTTTTCAGCATATATTATGGCAATACGCGCGTGATAAGATAGCGCGCGCGGACGGTAGAAACCGGAACAGACTGCGGCAGGCGGGGCGGGGTGAAGCACCCAAGCAGCGGGGCGCGATTCGCCAATGCGGGGCAACGTGGTTTCCCCAAGCAGCGGAGCGGCATGTTGCCCGCATGCCCGGATGGCAAATTGAAAGGGATGGATTTCTGGATGCAAAAAGCGGATATCGGGCTTATAGGCCTTGCCGTCATGGGCGAAAACCTTGTAATGAACATGGAATCCAAGGGGTTTGTCGTCGCCGTGCATAACCGTAGCACGGAAAAGGTGGACAGCTTTNTCGAANGGCGGGCCAAAGGGAAAAANATCATCGGCTGCAAAACGATTGAGGAGCTTAAAGACGCGTTGAAGCTTCCGCGCAAGGTCATGCTGCTCGTCAAAGCGGGGCAAGCGGTCGATGATATTATCGAAAAGCTGACTGATGCTCTGGAAGAGGGCGATATAATCATCGACGGAGGCAACAGCCATTACTCCGACACGATCCGCCGTTCGGAGTATGTGGAGAGCAAGGGGCTGCTGTATATCGGCATGGGGGTTTCCGGAGGAGAAGAAGGCGCGCTCAAAGGCCCTTCGATGATGCCGGGAGGCTCTTTTGCGGCATGGCCATTCGTCCGTCCGATTTTTCAAGCAATCTGCGCCAAAGCAGACGGTTATCCGTGCTGCGGATGGGTCGGCGAGGACGGCGCGGGCCATTTCGTAAAAATGGTGCATAACGGCATCGAATATGGCGACATGCAGCTCATATGCGAGGCGTATCATCTGATGCGCGATGGATTGGGCATGAGCCCGCGCGAGATGATCGCCGTTTTTGACGAATGGAACAGGGGCGAGCTGGACAGCTACCTTATAGAGATAACCCGCGACATTCTTGCGTACAGGGATGATGCGGGCAAGCCGCTTCTCGATGAAATTCTCGACACTGCCGGGCAAAAGGGCACGGGCAAGTGGACCGGCGTGGCCGCAATGGACGAAGGGGTGCCCCTCACGCTCATCGGAGAGGCTGTGTTCAGCAGGTGCTTGTCTGCGGCCAAGGAAGAACGCATGAAGGCAGCGGGGATTTTTGACAGGCCGAGGCCGGAAATTATGGCTGATCAAGCGGAGTTTGTCGATTGCATCCGCCAGGCGCTATACGCCAGCAAGATCATTTCATATGCCCAAGGATATACCCTCATGAGGGCGGCGGCGCAAACATATGGATGGAACCTGAACTACGGCGGCATTGCATTGATGTGGCGCGGCGGATGCATCATTCGCAGCGCGTTCCTCGGGAAGATCAAGGACGCATATGATAGGGACGCGGAACTCACGAATCTTTTGCTCGATGAATATTTCACGGAGGCAATCCGGGTGCGGCTGCCGGCATGGCGGCAGGTGGTCTCACAGGCTGCGTTATGCGGAATCCCTTTGCCTGCGATGAGCAGCGCGCTCAGCTATTTCGACGGATATACATGCGAGCGGTTGCCGGCAAATTTGCTGCAGGCGCAACGCGATTATTTCGGCGCGCATACGTATGAGCGGGTTGATGCCCCGCGCGGGCAGTTTTTCCATACGAACTGGACGGGAAAAGGCGGCACGACGGCCGCCTCGACGTATAATGCATAGAAATGATGCATGGAGGCGCGGCATTGCTCGCACCTCCATGCATTATTGGAACATCCCCATCATTGTTTGAACGTCCTCATCGTCATTGGAACACCATCATTGTTTGAATGTCCTCATCGTCATTGGAACACCATCATTGTTTGAATGTCCTCATCACCATTGGAGCATCGCTATCAGCATTGGAGCATCACATTATTTCATATCAATTACGATATGTCATTGCCGCCGCATGGCTTTGATATAGTCCACCACTTCGCGGATTGCATGGCGATTGTTGTCGCAAACGACCAAATCAGCAGCTTCGATCACCTGGTTCAATGCGCCGGCGACCGCCACGCCGATATCGGCAAACCTGATCATCTCTATGTCGTTGTCAAAATCTCCAACAGCGACGACGCGCCGTCCGCGAGCTCCGATTAGCTCGCGGAGCATCTCCACGCCGGATCCTTTGTTGATCCCCTGCGGCAGCATCTCATAATAAATCGTGCCGGAACGCACGAGGTGCACTCCGGGATGTCCGTGCGCGCTGATATACCCAACCGCTTCGTTTATGATCCGCTCCTCGTCGACAAACAGGGCTTTGATCCAATTGACGGGGGGAACCTCGTCGATGCAGCATCTTATGGGGGTTATTCTGCCGAAAGATAGATGCTCTTTCTCTAATTCATTCATCCTAATGACATATACGGACTCGCCGCACAATATTTCGACGCCGAGAGTCGGGAAACGCCCCATCAATTGAAAAATATATTCTCGAGAAATAGCCGGAAGCGAGCTCTGCCAAAGGAAGCAGCCCTCCATATAATCATATATGGCCGCGCCGTTATATAGCACCGCCGGCGTGGAAAGCTCCAATGCTTCCGCAACGCTGCGGGCGCTAGTCACGCCGCGTCCCGTCGCAATCGTAAAGATGCCGCCGTTTTCGCGAAACTCGCGTATGGCTGCATCGTTTTTTTCTGTTATGCGCTTGTCGTCGGTCAGCAGCGTCCCGTCGACGTCAGTGACCAGCAATATATCGTCAAAGATCAATGTCATGCTCCTTTGAATGGGGTTCACGCCTCACGCCGCCCGGTGAGGTAGACGCCTGCCGAGCGGACGGCAACAGTAGCCGTTATTTGATTGAGGCGATTGAGTTTTGCTATTGCATCGACTCGACGGCCTTTTTTCTTCGCATAAATCCGGGGTATATTATATAGAAGCATATAAGCGTCAACGCCAGCGGAACCAAGCCTGACAATATGGTCGTCGAAAAGCTATATCGCGAGACGACGAATCCGCCCAAAGCCGGCCCGACGTACATTCCGAGATCGACCCCCGCAAACAACGTGTTCGTGGCGACGGCGCGGCGTTTGGCGGGCTCGGTCTGGACGCACATCGCTTGCAGCCCCGGAGAGACGACGCCATTCCCAATGGAGGATATGACCGCGCCTATCAAGATGACGAACAGCGTCCGGCTTCCCGCAATGATGACAAGGGAGATGCCTAAAAGCGCCATCCCGATCGGCTGAACCAGTTTCATGCTGTATTTATCGAGAATCCTCCCGCACAGCGGCCTCGTGCCCAGCATGACGGCGGCAGACACCGTTGAAAAGAGGCCGATGCTCGGAATCCCGACTTCATATGCAAATGCATCGATATAGCTCCTATACCCGGAGGTCGCTATGCCGGACAGTATGATCAGCAGCGTCATTGGCAATGCTTTCAAAGACACGATGTTTTTATACCAGGCACCCGCTGCCGCGATTTCTTCTTTTGTGTCTTTTTTATATGATATCAACAGAAGCGGCACCACCGCGACCGCCAAAACGATTGCGCCGAAGTAGAACGCGAGCTGATAGCCGAGCGTGATCCCCTCCGCGCCTTCTTTGAGGAGCGGCCCCAAGTCTCGCAGCCATAGGCCGACATTCGGGGCGATTGCCTGCATCACCGTGCCGCCGAGGCTGTACATCGCGACTCCGGAAGCGACCTTTTCCGCCGGCAGGCTGTCAACCGCGATTGTCATCGTCAACGAGCCCATGAATGCGTATTGTATGCCTTGAATGACGCGAAATGCTATGAAGGCGGAGGTGTTGGTGAATAGCGCATATCCGAGGTTGACGACCCCGCCCGTGAAGTAGACGGCAATCAGCAGGTTTCTTTTGTTGAGCCTGATCTGCAGCGGTCCTGTCACGGGGCGCATGGCAAATGCGACGCCGAAGTACAGGCCAATCAGGTTGCCCATCATCACGTCGCTGACTTTGAGCGACTCCAGCGCGTACCGCGCGATCAGTATGTTGACCGCTCCTTGCGATAGCGACAGAAATGAATGCGCCAAGAGGACGCAGACGAATGTTTTGTTCCACACGGTCAGCTTTCTTGGGGCCTGTAGCGTTGTTGGCGTGGTGTTTGCGTCGCTCATCGTTACTTCTCCTCGTGTTTGTTGGTGCGTTGCTGTGCCGTTGGCGCGTTGCTGTGCCGTTGGTGCGCTGCTGTGCCGTTGGTGCGCTGCTGTGCAGTTGGTGCGCTGCTGTGCAGTTGGTGCTCTGCTGTACAGTTGGTGCGTTGCGATGCCAATAGAAAACCCGCAGTTTAAATTGCTGCGGGTTCTCTGTGGCTTGGCAGGGGCAGAAGGGATCGAACCCTCGGCCTACGGTTTTGGAGACCGCCGCTCTACCGGCTGAGCTATGCCCCTATAGCCACGCATTGTATCATAGCTTTTATACAAAATCAATAGCCTTTTTTTGCCGATTATTTTGCCGGACAGAATTATGGTTACCGGTCACGCCATTGCGCTTCATGGCGCAAGCATTATTCCAAGCTCCTTAAGTTGCGCATCGTCCACGACATCGGGGCAGCTTGTCATCAACTCCGAAGCATTCTGCACTTTCGGAAACGCGATTACGTCGCGGATGCTGCTGAGGCCTGCGAGGTGCATGACGAGCCTGTCCAGCCCATATGCAAGCCCACCGTGCGGCGGGGCTCCATACTTGAATGCGTTGATCAAATGCCCGAACCGCGCTGCGGCGTCCTCATCAGTAAACCCAAGTGCCCTGAACATCCTCTCTTGGATCTCCGGGGTGTTTATCCTTATTGAGCCCCCACCGAGTTCAGTGCCGTTGAGGACAATGTCATATGCTTTTGCGCGGCAGTTTGCCTTGTCTGTGTCGAGCATGTCTATGTCTTCGTCCATCGCGGACGTGAATGGGTGGTGCTTTGCGACAAAACGGCCTTCTTCCTCGGAATACTCAAACAGTGGGAACTCGGTTATCCACACGAACTCATATATTCCATCCGCGATGAGTCCGAGCCGCTTTGCGCATTCGCAGCGCAATGCTCCAAGCGAAGCAAAGACGACATCGTCCTTTTCGTCGGCGACGATGAACAGCAGCCCTCCCGGTTTGGCGCCTGCGCGGTCGAGTATCGCTGCGTTCTCCTCATCTGTGAGGTTCTTTGAAAACGATGATGAAATGCCTCCGTCATCGGTTAGTTTCGCCCAAGCGAGGCCTTTTGCCCCATATGTCTTGACGAATTCGCCGAGCGCATCGATCTGTTTGCGAGATAAAGCGGTGCCATCCGGGATGTATATCATTCTGACGCTTCCGCCCGCTGCGACGGGGCCGGAGAACACTTTGAACTCGCTGTTTTTCACTAAGTCGCTGATGTCGCAAAGCTCAAGGCCAAAGCGCAAGTCGGGTTTGTCAGAGCCGAACCTATCCATGGCTTCGCGCCATGTCATGCGGCGTATCGGCGTTTTGACATCGACATCGATGACCTCCTTGAACAGGCGTTTCAGAAAACCGTCGTTCATCGCAATTATATCTTCGACGTCAACAAACGACATTTCAAGGTCAATCTGCGTAAACTCCGGCTGGCGGTCCGCCCGTAGGTCCTCATCGCGGAAACAACGGACGATCTGCATATATCTGTCGAATCCCGATAGCATCAGCAGTTGCTTGTATTGCTGCGGCGACTGCGGCAGCGCATAAAATTTGCCCGGGTGGACGCGGCTGGGGACCAGGTAGTCACGGGCGCCTTCAGGTGTGGATTTTGTCAGCATTGGTGTTTCGATTTCCAAAAATCCGTTTTCGTCAAAATAGTCGCGCGCGACTTTCACGGCTCTGTGGCGCAGCGCTATGTATCTTTGCATGTCGGGGCGGCGCAGGTCGAGGTAGCGGTATTTCAAGCGCAGAGTATCGTTGACGTCGGAATTCTCTACGATTTCAAACGGGGGCGTTTCAGCTTTTGCCAAAATGTTCAAAGTTGACACTTCGAGCTCGACGTCGCCTGTCGGCAGTTCCGCGTTTTTTGAGGAGCGTTCGCGCAGGATGCCTTTTGCATATAGTACATATTCCGATCGCACGGTGGATGCGGCGTCGAATATGTCTTTTTTTGTGTTTTCGTCGAAGGCGAGCTGGAGTATGCCTTCGCGGTCGCGCAGGTCGATGAATATGAGGTGGCCGAGGTCACGGCGGCGTTGTACCCAGCCGCATACGGCGATTTCGTTACCGATGTCGGCAATGCGTGGTTCGCCGCAATATTTTGTGCGTTTGTTTCCATTGATGTTTTCCATTATAATGTTTTCTCCTTGTTTTGTGGATTGCTGTTTGTCGCGTTGAGCGGGTGTCGGCAGCGGGGGCGGGGGGCGGCGGGAAAGATTCTTCGCTGCGCTCAGAATCACAAGGGGGCGTTCAGAATGACAAGGGGGGAGTCAGAATGACAAGGCTGAGTTGGCGGGTTATTTTTTGGTTGCGGCGCCCAAAGCCTCGCCGAGAACGAATCCAAATGTCAGCGCTGTGCCATGGTTGTTGCCCGGGATGAGCATGGGATAATCGACGCCATACCGCCCTCCGGCAGTGTTGCCGATGGCGTACAAACCCGGAATGGGCTCCCTGTCCTCGGCCAGCACGCGCATTTGCGCATCGACGCGCAGACCGCCCGCGACGGCGAGCAGCGCAGGCCCGAACCTGCGTGCGATATATGGGGGCTTGTCGATCGGAATCAATAGCTCTTTCCTCTTGCCAAATTCCAAATCCTTGCCATTTGCGGCCATTTCATTATATCGCCTGAATGTCTCTTCAAATACGTCAACCGGTATGCTCATCTTCTCTGCCAGTTCTCCGGGCGTATCAGCTTCAAAAGTTGTCCCGGATTCCAGCCCCAGCTTCATCCTGTCGCTTTCCAGCTTCTCGTTAAACTCGCTCTGTCCCAGCTCGCAGTCGTTGCCCCAATAGAGGCCGCCTCCATACGGCAAGGACTGCGGTACTTTCTCGCGCCATGCTGAATCGAATATCGACCATGCATATTGCATCCCCTCGCGAAGTATTGCAACGGATTTTCCTTGCAGATAACTATCCTCATTCATGAAACGCCGTCCGTTGTTGTCTACAAAAAGGAAGCAGAAACTCGCGTGGCGGTGGGCTTGCGGGTGCATGATCGTGGGGAAATGCCCATCGTCGAATGACCCGCCGGCCCAGAGACCCATCCTGTGGCCGTCGCCTGTGTTCGCGCCCACGGGGGTATATAGCTTGACAGGGCATTTGTTAGCAAGCGGAGCGAGGTCGTCGCACATTTCATCGTTTCCGCCGATGCATCCCGTGGAGAGCACGACGCCATGCCGGGCCTTGACAGAGATGTATCCGTCGTTCGTTTTTGCGATGGCTCCCGTGATACGGCCGTTTTCTTTGATGAGCTGTTCTGCGGGAGAGTTATACATGAAAGTGACGCCGAGCTTCATCATCTCTTCATGCATCGGGAATAGGACGTCATTCATGCCGCCGAATTTGCCTTGGCGCGACATCGGTCCGCCAAAGAACATATGCGGCCCGAGGATTTCATAATATGTTTCGCCTTTGTATAATGCGCCTTGCAATATCGGATGGGTGTCGTATTCCGGGCGCGTGACCAGCTCCAAAAGCCAGTCCATCGCTCTCTCGCTGTTGTTTATATACAGCCATACGAGCCTTTCGTCGCATCTGTTGCCGCAGCGTTTTATCCATTCGCGGGCGACTGTTTCAGGATCGTTTACGTGTCCTGCTTTCCTCAGCAGTGATGAGTTGACGACGCCGATGTTGGCCCCCCGCGCGGAAAAGCTGCCCGTCTTTTCGAGGACGGTCACATTTGCGCCTGTTTCGGCGGCGCGATACGCGCAGGTCATCCCTGCCACGCCTGCTCCGATGACCAGCACATCGGTTTCGTATCTCTCGATGATTTGCTCGTCGGGTATTGGTGCGGGTGGGGTTGCCCATGATCCCCATTTTGGGTTTATGTTTGACATTTGCAACCATTCCTTTCTTCGGCGCGTCTGGGAAGCCGCGCCCTACATCGGCGCGTCCGGGAAGCCGCGCCCTACATCGGTGTGTCCGGGAAGCCGCGCCCTACATCGGTGTGTCCGGGAAGCCGCGCCCTACATCGGTGCGTCCGGGAAGNCGCGCCCTACATCGGCGCGTCTGGGAAGCCGCGCCC
>JGI24702J35022_10002230_pt1 | contig 11920 bp, 8 predicted proteins | sample TergutTh196P4_FD_35022 | JGI IMG/M metagenome (IMG submission 35022)
GAAGCACTTCCCCATTTAGTTAATCCTTGCACCCAACGTGTTCATTCTTCTTTTAACCAAACTATAACTTCCACTGGTCGTTTATCAAGTTCCAATCCTAATTTACAAAATATTCCAATTAAAACAGACTTTGGGAAACAAATTCGTAAAGCCTTTACAACTAATACGGATAAATATATTGTAACCGCAGATTATTCTCAAATCGAGTTACGAATATTAGCCATCTTGTCTGAGGATGCCATAATGTGTCAAGCCTTTCGAGAAAAGATCGATATCCATACAAATACAGCAGCAAAAATATTTAAAAAACCCGAAAATGAGGTTGATAGCGCAGAACGGCGAAAAGCAAAAATGATAAATTTTGGAATTATTTATGGGATGGGTGCGAAAAGTTTAAGCAAGGAATTGGGACTCTCTCTAAATGAAGCGAAGGATTTTATCGATCATTATTATCATCACTTCCCCACGATTAAAAAATATTTAGAACAACAAAAACTTTTAGCCCATCAAAAGGGATATGTGGAAACTATTTATAAACGTAGATTATATTTATCGGCGATTCATTCAGCCAACCAAAGAAATGTAGCAGAAGCAGAAAGAATTGCTGTTAATATGCCTATTCAAGGCTCGGCAGCTGATATCATCAAAATTGCCATGATCAATATCTATAACCGCATAAAAGATCGAAGTGATATAAAAATGCTTATTCAAGTACATGATGAATTAGTTTTTGAAGTATCCCAAGCAAGTCTAAACGAAGTTGCTGTTCTTATCAATAGTGAAATGGAAAGAGCCCTAGATGAAGACTTTCGCAAAAAAGTACGGCTTCTGGTTGACATCGAATACGGAAATAGCTGGGGTGATGTAAATTAAGTTTAAAGTAAACTAATCATATATTCTATTTGTTCAATCGCTTTTTCATAATCAGTATTAATCAGCAAGGTGTTACGAATTTTATGTAATTCTGCGTTTGTGGTGCTTTTCCAGTTCTTGGTGTTTAAAAGTCCCAGAATAATATATGCAAGGTTATCATCTTTTTCTGTGCAAGCTTTTTTGATGGCAAGAAGTTGTTCTTTTAAGTGAGTATTGTCCTCAATAATTTCAGCATCATACAGCTTAGGAATATCAATAGTCGTAAGCTTGTTGATTAAAGTTTCAAGCGATTCGATCAAGTGGATGGTAATTGGAGCAATAAAAGTAATATGCCCTTCTTGCCCAGCTTTTTCAAGGGCATAAGCTTTTTGTGAGATTTCCATTTCTCCAATATTGGCAAGAGCAGATTTCATGGCATGTGCAGTAGAAGACAATTGTTTCATGTTTTCTCTTGCCATCGCAGATTTAAGTTTATACACAGCTTTTTCTGCATCACGACAAAAAGCCTCTAATACTTTTGAATTAATAATTGCTCCATTTAAGCTATGTGCGATAGGTCCAGGGGTAAGCTCTGCTTGATCATATTTTTCTTTATGTTCGCTAGGGTATTTGTCTCTAATATAAGTATTAAGAGCAATATTTAAAATACGAATATCGATAGGTTTAGACATAAAATCGTCAAATCCGTTTTGCATGAACATTTCAGCATTACTAGTTAAGGAGTTTGCGGTTAAAGCGATAATAACACCTTTATAATCCATTTCTCTTAGTCTTTTTGTCGTTTCTATACCATCAATCAGAGGCATCATATGATCCATGAAGATCACATCATAATCATTACCTTTTCTTACTTTATCTATCGCCATATACCCGCTTATCACAGTATCAACTTTAAGATGGTATGGGGCCATCATTCCCTCAGCAACAAATAAATTAGTTTCTACATCATCAACGACAAGAACTTTTCCATATGGCATAGCTTCGCGTACGATTTGTAAATCCTTTAACTGTTTATTAATTGAATAAGTGAAGTTTTTTAACTGTTGAGCAAGCTCTTTGCCAATAGGTTCACAGTTCACTAGCTTTTGCTTAATGGTTACATCAAAGCGACTTCCTTTCCCGTATTCTGATGAAACTTCAATCTTACCATCCATTAATTCAACAAGGTGTTTGGTAATATTCAACCCAATTCCTGTCCCTATGATTGATTTATTCTCGTTAACATTGAACCGTGTATATTCAGAAAAGAGATTTTGACAGTCTTCAGGTGTCATACCTTGTCCAGTATCTTCCACTATGATATTGATCATAGCTACATCATCTTTTGCGACATGGCTGATAGTTAGTTTAACATTTCCAATTTCTGTATATTTAATCGCATTGGAAAGCAAATTGTTAAGGATTTGCCTTATTCTTACTTCGTCTCCAATCATCCTAGATGGTAAATTTTCGTCAATTTCAATGATAAATTCGATTTGTTTCGAGCCAATTTGCAAAGCATTCTGTTGGGTGGAATCGTATATAAGACTCGGAGTATCATATTCGGCTGGGATAATAGCCATTTTTCCAGCTTCAATTTTGGACAGATCAAGGACATCATTAATTATTGCTAGGAGACCATTACCAGAGCGATATATTTTACCTAAGGCTGCTGATATTTCGTCATCTTGATCGCTCTTGAGTAAGTGGATCTGAGCTACTCCCATAATCGCATTCATGGGAGTTCGTATTTCGTGTGACATCGTGGCAATAAATTTACTCTTTGCATTGGACGCTGCTTCCGCCTCTTGTTTAGCAATCAATAGCTGCCTATTATACTTGACCAAGTTATTTTCTCCAGTAACGACAAAGATATTAATAACGATAAATAAGAGAAGAATTAAGATGAGCATCCCAAAGAATACTCCATTAATTGTTTTATTGATCGCAAGAAATCCTGGTTGGGGGTGAGAAAGAACAAGATGCCAATTCTTGATAGCAGGAACAGAACAAACACGATAAATGTTTTTGCCAAAAATATAATTTATACCTTGTTGCCCTGTAATAAGGTCAGCAACACGTGCAGCTTCGACTCCTGCTTCCCCCAGATAAGTATTTAATTTTACTTTATTTCTTACTAAGTCAAAGTTATTGGCAATAGTTATTTCCCAATATTGATTGAATAGATAACCAACGATCTGATTACTTTGCTCCCTTTGAGTCGTTTCGACCAGATTGATAACTCTATTTAGATTTAGTCCTGTGCCAATCATTCCCACAGGTTTTTGCTGAGGATGATCGGGATATGAATAAACTGGTAAATTAATCCAAAGATCAATACTTTCAAGGTCTTGACTGTAATTGATATTAAAAGTGTAATCATCTGTTTTATATAAAGTTTCTTCGTACCAATAATTCTCCGGATTTTGTATGTCTATCAGATAAGGTTCTCGATCTTCCATGGAATAACACATTTTATCTTTGTCCAGGACCCATGAAACATGAACGTTAGGATTCGATTTTTGGTAATATTCAAATTCCGAAAGAGCAAATCTTTTAAGGGTTTGGTCATTGGGATTCATAAAATAACTTCTGATTACCTGTGAATTTGCTAGTTTTAGGTTGAGGGACACTTCACTGGTAATTTCGTTGGCAAGATGAAGTTTTATCGCTTCACTAGTAGAAGTAAGTTGTTGATAGATATAAGAACGGTTAATCTGGCGGGCAGAGAAAAAATAAGTGATACTTGTTAAGAAAAGAATAATCACGAACAAGATGCAAGAGAATAAGACAAAACTCGTATTTTTTTGTACAGCTTTCATTATCCGATAACCTCCATGAAGTCCATTTTGAAAAAAACATTTTCGCGAGAAACTAAGTTCTTCGGTCAATCTCACAAATTTGTTTTCTATGTCAATAAAAAATTTTGGCTAGTATTTTTTTTTTATAAAAGTTTATTTTCTATATTGTTAATAAAAAAAATAGATAACCCAAAGTTGGAAATATCGAGAAATATTTCTCCCTCTATTTGTAATAATTACAAAAAACGAAAAAAAAACTCTTGTCAAGAAAAGTATCTTTTTTTTTTTTGTTCAAAGGGAGATAATGAGGTGGAAAGAAAAGAAAAGAAAACAGCGATAGTTCCTACCAGAGAAGAAGATTACCCTGAGTGGTATCAGCAAGTTATAAAAGTATCAGATTTAGCAGAAAATAGTGATGTCCGTGGTTGCATGGTGATTAAGCCATATGGATATGCACTTTGGGAAAACATTCAAAAGCATTTAGATCTGAAATTTAAAGAGACTGGTCATAAAAATGCTTATTTTCCCTTATTAGTACCTAAATCATTTTTCGAGAAGGAAGCAGAGCATGTATCGGGATTTGCTAAAGAATGTGCTGTGGTAACTCATTCACGACTCGAGGATGACGGAAAAGGGGGGCTGACTGTTGGAGGAGAACTGACAGAACCTCTAATTGTACGACCGACATCAGAGACGATTATTGGGGCATCCTTTGCCCGGTGGGTTCAATCATACCGAGATCTACCTTTATTAATCAATCAATGGGCAAATATTGTGCGCTGGGAAATGCGCACTCGGATGTTTTTGCGCACCACAGAATTTTTATGGCAAGAAGGTCATACTGTCCACTCAACCAAGGAAGAAGCCATGGAAGAAACTTTAAAAATGCTTGGTGTTTACGCTACTTTTGTGCGTGAATATTTGGCTATTCCTGTTATTGAAGGCGAAAAAACTCCTGGAGAAAGGTTTCCCGGAGCTCTAAATACATATTGCATCGAAGCCATGATGCAAGATAAAAAAGCTTTACAAGCCGGAACATCGCATTTTTTAGGGCAAAATTTTTCTCGTGCGGCTGGAATTAAATTTCAAAATAAAAATGGTCTCGAAGAATTTGGATGGACTACTTCGTGGGGAGTTTCCACACGTTTGATAGGGGCTTTAATTATGGCTCATAGTGATGATAATGGACTTATTGTACCTCCTCGCGTAGCCCCCATCCATATTGTTTTTATTCCGATCTTTAAAAGTGAAACTGACCGGATTGTCGTGCTCAATTATATCAAGCAAATAACCATCGCGTTAAAAAAAATTAGATATCATGAAGAATCATTGCGGGTTGAGGTCGATGAACGCGATTTAACTAGTAGTGAGAAAAATTGGTACTGGATCAAAAAAGGTGTTCCTATCAAAGTAGAAATCGGTATGAAAGACATAGAAAAAGATTCTCTTTTCATAGCCTGTCGAAATAAACAACCTTTTGAAAAAGAGAGTATTTCTCAAAATTTTTTCCTCGCTAACATTAGTGATATTTTAGAAGGGATTCAACGCAGTTTATACGAAAAAGCTTTTCAATTACAGAAAGAAAACTCTTTCAAAATTGATCTTCAAGATGATTTTTATCGTTTTTTTCAGGTACCAAAACAAAGAAAAAACGAGATTCCCGGAGGTTTTGCTTTCAGCCATTGGTGTGGAAGTGAGTTGTGTGAGCAAAAAGTTAAAGAAGAATTGAAAGTTACAATTCGTTGTATTCCTTTAGAAGCTGAGAAAGAAAAAGGTTCTTGTCTTTTTTGCGGAGGTAATTCAGAAAAAAGAGTTATTTTTGCGAAGGCATATTAAAGAATAATTGTTAGTTATAGTAGAAAAGAAAAAAAGGAGATTTTTATGAAACATCTAAAAAAACTATTTTTAGGAATAATGAGTCTGGGTCTATTATTCCCTGTTTTGGCTCAAGCTGCCACTCAGAGTGAAGCACGCGGTTTATACAATGAGGGTATACATTTTTATGAAAACAAGGAGTATGTAAAAGCAAAAGAATCATGGGAAAAATCCCTCACGATTTTTTTAGAAATCAGAGATGAACTTGAGTCTTTTGACACTGAGATTAAGAGAATTTATAAGAACTTATTTCTTATAGGACATGCTTTAAAAGATTACCAATTTTCTGCTAAAAATGGAGAAGAATATTTCAAACTAGAACCTTCCGATGAGGATCATGTTAAAGATTTAACTAATGTTTACGAAAAAGGGTTAAAAGACTATTCCAAAGCAGTTGTAGTATGGGAAAAATATAATACTTTATACGATTCTTATACCGCAAAGATGGCGATTGCCGATATTTATGCGAATGCGAAAAATATTCCTCAAGCTCTTGAATGGTACAATAAATGTTTATTGGTCAATAAAGGAGATGCTGGAATTTTGGAAAAAGTTGCCAAATTATACGCAGAAAACAATGAACCACGTAAAGCCCTCGCAGTTTGGGAAGATTTTATTTCTACTAATCCGCCCAAGCGAGATTTGGCAATTGCATACAAGAGAATGGGAAAGCTCTATGAAGAATTAAAAGATCTCAATAAACAGATAGAATATAATGAAAAATCAGTCGCTTTAGAATATGATAAAGGAATTACTTTATGGTTAATTCAAAAAAATTATGAAAAAAAGTTAATAAATAAAGCTACTGAACATATTAACACTGTCCTCGCCAAAGGTAACGACAATACTGCACTTTTTTACAAAGGGATGATTTTGTATGACCAACAAAAATTTACCGAAGCAAAAACAGAATTACAAAAAGTAGTCAATGATAAACAAGTAGGAGATTCAGCTAGAACTCTAATTGGAAGAATTGATTCAGCCAATTAATAGGGAAGAAAATAAATGAGAAGATTGATTATTGCCGGAAACTGGAAAATGAATATGACAGCTAAAGAAGCAAATGATTTTTTTGCTAACCTACAGGATACTCAACATGAAGTTAAACAGAATGTCAGCAGAATCATTTGCCCTTCTTTTGTGCTATTATCTGAAATGATTAAAACCCAACAAAAGACAAATTTTTTTGTGGGAGCACAAAATGTTTCAGAACATGAAAAAGGAGCCTTTACTGGAGAAGTATCAGCTGAAATACTACATTCTATCGGAGCCAAATATTGTATCATTGGACATTCGGAAAGAAGACAATATTATGGAGAAACAGATGAGATTATTCAGCAAAAATGGGGGCAACTACGAAGATTTAATATTAATCCGATCATTTGCATCGGTGAAACCTTGGCAGAAAGAGAAAACAATCGTACTCTTGAAGTAATTGGTACTCAAATACAGGCGATCTTTTCTCGTCAAGTGTTCCTTCCAGAAGAAGACTTACTAGTAGCATATGAACCAGTTTGGGCAATTGGTACAGGAAAAACAGCCACTCCAGAAATCGCCCAGACAGTACATAGTTATATACGAGAATTGTTAACAAAACATTACGGAAAAATAGCCCAGTCCATTCCCTTACTTTACGGAGGTTCAGTTAAGCCATCGAACCTAAAAGAATTATTGAATCAAAAAGATATAGACGGAGCATTGGTTGGAGGAGCTTCTTTGAGTTCTCATGATTTTCTGGCCATGGTTTCTATTGCAGGAGAAATACAATAAAAGATGCTTGATATCAAATTTATCAGGGACAATGCTAGCTTTGTTAAAAAAGCTCTAGCAGAAAAAAATACCATCGTCGCTATAGATAGAATTCTTGAAATTGAAGAAATACGCAAGAAAACACAGTTTGACTTTGAAACATTAAGAGCAAGACAAAATAAAATATCCAAAGATATTGGACACTTGATAAAACAAAAACAAGATTCCACTGAATTAATAGCTTCCATGCAAGGTGTGGGAGAAGAAATAAAAAAACTTTCTACCAACTTAACTTGTTTAAGTTTAGAGTTAGAAAGTTTATTACTCACGGTTCCAAATATTCCACATTACACTGTTCCCGTTGGTAAAAATGCTGATCATAATATAGTGATAAAAACTTGTGGACAGTTTAAAAGATACAGTTATCAAATTCAAGAACACCAAGAAATAGCCATGAAAAGGGGGTTAGTAGATTTTGCCCGTGGAGCAAAAATTACAGGACATGGATTCCCTGTTTATACTGGTGCGGGAGCGATTTTAGAAAGAGCATTAGTGAGTTTTATGCTTGATTATCATGTTGATAAACATGGTTATACGGAAATTTTAGTGCCACATATTGTGAACCGCCAATCAATGATTGGAACTGGGCAATTACCCAAACTAGAAAATGATATGTATCATATTAAAGAAGAGGATTTCTTTTTAATTCCGACCTCTGAAGTACCAGTTACCAATCTATATGCGCAAGAGATAATATCCGAGAAGCAATTACCAATAAAGAATGTTTGCTATTCTCCATGTTTCAGGAAAGAAGCTGGGTCATATGGAAAAGATACTAAAGGTTTACAAAGAGTGCATCAATTTAATAAAGTTGAGATGGTACGCATTGTACATCCAGCAGAATCATGGGATATTTTGGAAGAAATGTTAGCAGATGCTGAAGATATACTCATTGCTTTAGAATTACCGTATCGAGTTTTATCATTATGTACCGGAGATATGAGTTTTGCTTCTGCCAAAACATATGACTTAGAAGTTTGGAGTCCTGCCACCGAAAAGTTCTTAGAAGTTTCTTCTGTTACCAATTTTCTTGATTTCCAAGCCCGAAGAGCAAATATTCGGTACCGAGATGCTGAACGAAAAGTTCATTATGTTCATACTTTGAATGGTTCCGGATTAGCCACACCAAGAACTTTTATTGCTATTTTAGAGAATTATCAACAAGAAGATGGCACCATTATTATTCCCAAAGTTTTGGTACCTTATATGCGTGGCATTGAAACTATATAGAATGATTAATCGAGAATAAAATTGATAAATTTTCCCGAATCTATTTATATCTTGTTAGTTATGCTTTTCCTTTTAAACACTTTCTTTGTCCCTATTTGTCGTACAAACTATCGTGTCTCTTTTACCTTTCCAAACCCCTTTGATAGTAGTTCAAACCAAAAGAAGATTAATCTGTTGACAGACGGAAATAGCGAATGCCATACTGATCCTTTGGAATCTCTTGACTATAGGATTATAGAATCAAGCTCAATGACTTTTACTAACCTCAAGGAAGGAAAACATCCTACCACGATTAGCCAAGAATGTTTTGAAGAAATTAGCCTTACAGATTGGGAGGTAAGTAGTAACTATAATAACGAAAGTATAAATCTTGAACCTCCATTTAATCATGATTTGTGGGAAGTAGCCGGGATTGAATGGCGAATTCTTCTTCAACAAGCTGGTCAATTATTGCTAATCTCAAATCGAATTATTGATAAGAGACGATTTGATATCAAGACCAATCTTTGGGTAGATAGCGAAATCCGAGACTACCTCAACGGAGAATTCTATTATTCTTTACCTGAGCATTTTCGATCTATGATTATTGAGCAACCTAGTATGGATAAAATATTTATGCTCGATATCAACGATGCTGAAAAATATTTTAATGTTCACACTCGCGTTGCCTTTGATTTATCGGGAAATGCTTCTTGGTGGTGGCTCAGTTCTCCAGGAGAGAGTAGCTACCAGACAGCTAATGTGAACGATAATGGAAGCATACTAAGTAGTGGTCGTAATGTTACTGATAGTCTTGGTGGAATTCGTCCTGTAGTATGGATTAATCTATTGTCAAGTACTCCATATCATAGAGAATTGGATGAATCTAATTGATTAAGATAACCTCTTGGTTAGGAATTTTTGGTAAAGCAAGGAGACATCCTTTAAATATATTAGTAAACTAATATTGGTATTTATAGATATGAAAAAGAAAGATTATATTCCTCCGGTAAATGATTTTATAAGAATCGTTGAGGAAAACAGTACATATAAAAATCTTGATAAATCCATGTTATTACTTGATATACGTAAATTTATCGATGAAGTTAGAGCTGAACATATAATCGTGCCACATGATCGAACTGTAATATTAGCAAGATATTTGGAAAGCTTACATAAAAGAATCGAAAACCCTTTAAGACCTCTCATCAATGCAACAGGTATTGTTTTACACACGAATCTTGGTCGCGCTCCTCTTTCAGAGCACATCTATTCTTTAATCCTCCAAAACTGCTCGGGATATACAAATTTAGAGCTAAGTATTGAGACAGGGAAAAGAACTAACCGTGATGATGCTCTACGAAATATTATGAGATTAGTAACCGGAGGCGAGGATATTGTTGTCGTTAATAATAACGCTGCTGCCCTCTATCTCTTGAGCAAAACTTTTGCTCATAACAAAGAAATTATTGTTTCCCGTGGAGAATTGATCGAAATTGGTGGCACTTTCCGGATTTCAGAGATAATTGCTGATGGAGGGGCAATTTTAAAAGAAGTAGGTACAACAAATTGTACACGGATTAGTGATTATGAAAAAGCTATAAATCCTAATACTGCTTTTATATTTAAGGCTCATCCTTCCAATTTTGCAATTAGTGGACATACCGCAAGCGCTTCCTTAGAAGAATTAGTTTTATTATCCCAAAAGTTTCGTATTCCTTTTATCTATGACGCGGGTTCGGGACTGCTAAAAAAACCTCATTCTTTAGCAATGACTAAAGAGCCAGAAATAGCTGAATGTATTCACAAAGGGATAGACATTGTTTGTTTTTCCGGAGATAAATTATTAGGCTCTTCACAGGCTGGACTAATTGTAGGAAAAGCAGAATATTTACAACAATTACGTAAGCATCCTCTAATGCGGGTTTTAAGAGTTGATAAATTTACATTATCAAGTTTATTTCATAGTATTTCCCTATTTATGAATGATCATGAGCTTATAAAACATAATGAAATTTTCAAGATGCTTTCTCAAACAGAAAAAGATTTGCAAAGAAAAGCACGAAAACTCGCAAGAATTTTTAACCAAAAAAAAATAAATATCCGAGTACAACGAACTAAATCTCAAATTGGGGGAGGTTCATTACCGGAAATGAGCTTACCATCATATGAAATTCATCTTGATCTTATGAATAGTGAAAGCGTTTATTGGCAATTACTACGCTTGGATAAACCTATACTAGGTATTTTACGAGAACAAAAATTATACTTGAATGTTTTGACAATTAATGAAAAAGATTTTACTTATCTAGCTAGGATCATTGAAGAACTCAAATGCTAATTATATCTTGGAATGTAAACGGATTACGGGCTGCGCTAAAAAACAATTTTTTACCTTTTATAAAAAGATATGAACCTGATATTTTGGGAATTCAAGAGACAAAATTACAAGAAAACCAAATCCCTGTAGAAATACAAAATTTAGAGTATTATAAACAATATTGGAGCTGTGCAGTAAAAAAAGGTTATTCTGGCACTTGCTTATTTAGTAAAATAACTCCTAAAAGAATAAGATACGAACTAGACGATGAAAAATTTAATGGAGAAGGACGAATTATTCAAGCAAATTTTGATGACTTTGTTTTATTCAATATCTATTTCCCGAATGGACAAATGAATGAAGAAAGACTTCAATATAAATTGGCATTTAACGAACAAGTTATTGAACAAATTGAATGTATTCGCCAAAGAGGCACCAACATTTTGGTCATGGGTGATTTTAATATTGCTCATACAGAAATTGATTTGAGCCACCCCAAAGCAAATGAAAAGTATTCAGGCTTTTTACCAATCGAAAGAGCTTGGATTGATAAAATTATTACTCTTGGATATGTTGACACCTTTCGTTATTTTCATCAAGAACCGCTAAACTATACTTGGTGGAGTTATCGAGCTGGAGCGCGGATCAGGAATATTGGTTGGAGAATAGATTATTGCTTTGTAAATAATGAATTCCTCCCAAGAGTAAAAAAAGCGTTTATTTTAAGCGAAGTTTTCGGTTCTGATCATTGTCCGGTGGGGGTAGAGATTGATTTAGTAGCGAAAAGCTAGTAAAACTAATATCAGATATTAAATCTAGAATAGCCAGTAAAGTTCTTGACATGGAAATCGATTCCAAAATATTTGTATCGCTGTGCACCCATAGCTCAGCTGGTAGAGCAACTGACTCTTAATCAGTGGGTCGCAGGTTCGAATCCTGCTGGGTGTACCATTATTATGAAAGTTTTTTGGGGTGTGGATTGGTAAGTTGTATAATTTTTTATACTCCAATAGATATATTGTTATATTTTAATTGCTTTGCTTATTAATAATGA
>JGI24702J35022_10002231_pt1 | contig 11918 bp, 4 predicted proteins | sample TergutTh196P4_FD_35022 | JGI IMG/M metagenome (IMG submission 35022)
GGCTCCGCACACAAGTTTTGACAATTGTACAAGTTTTCACTGCAGTACCAGTGCGTTGCCTGTAACCAACCTGTGTTTTTGGATGCCCACTGAACAGTTTCAACCCTGAATCTGAAGATCATGTGAATTCCTGTTTATGTTATTGACAACCTGGATAAAAGTGGTACAATATTGACAACGAATACAGTCTGAATTCATAACGAATAGCATTAGCGTTATGCGCTAATGGAAGACGGCGTAAACGTCGATTCTTCCCGGGGGGGACTATCAGGATGAAGTTAGGCGAGTTCGGATCTCAATCGAGGTGAAACCAGGGACTTTTGTCCCTCACCTTGGTTAAGTTTGGGCTATTCCCGTCTTGGGAATAATATCTGAATTGGAGGGATTTATTAATGAAACATCGCAAGATATTAAAGGCAGTCATAACAGTGATACTCACCTTGGCGGTGGCTTTGTCGTCTATTTCCGCAATGGCCATAACCGTAACGCCAGACGCGAGCTATCGTATTTACCTGGTTGGAAACGCCCACATAGATACATCGTGGACGTGGCCATTCCAGCACACGGCTGAAGTTGTCATCAGGGACACATGGAACAGACAGATTACAGCCCTGATGAGCGCTGATGGCGTAGCACAGGGCTGGACGTTCACAATGTCGGCGGCGACGCACTATCTATGGCTAAAGGAATACTATGATGTCGACACCAACACCAACGCAACTTACCAAAACTTCTGGAATAACACGCGCGCTCTCATTGAAGAAGGACGCTGGGGCCTGGCGGGCGGACAATTTGTCGAACCCGACCTTAACCTGACGGGCGGCGAAGCTTACGCGCGCCAAGGACTTTACGCTCAGCACATTTTCCTCGATTTCTTCGGCAAGATGTCGTCAGTGGCGTATGTGCCGGACGTTTTTGGCTTCTCCGGCCAGTTCCCGCAGTTTATCAGGAAAACCGGTCAGCAGTCCTTCATAGCAACAAAACTCAATTGGAGATCAGACCCCGGCAACGGCGCTTTCGACCCTGGACCATGGGCTGAAACCTCCGGCGGCCAAGCCAGCAACGGTCGTGAATCTGACCTCTACTGGTGGGAAGGCATCGACGGTTCCGACGTTTTGTCGTATAACTGCGTTAGTGACTACACAAGCAGCTACGCGGTTAGTACCTTTACAGGGGCCACCAATACGGTATTTAACCGTATACGCCGATCTGGCACCCTGACATATAATGACGTGGAATATGATTATGACTGGGACAGCGGCATTAAGTACGCGGTCGGCATGTACGGCTCCGGCGACCACGGTGGCGGCCCGAATTCAGGCACAGGTAACGGAACGCACGGCTTCGCGTACGCGAATAACGCCAACGCTACCGGACGTTCTTCGGCTATCAGCTCAACGATAGGCCGATACTTCGACGACGTGCGTCTCCCATCCGCACAGGCAAATGATGGCTGGGGCTTGTCACATGTGTACAGGCACAAGGGCGAGAACTACCTTGCGTATCACCGCGGTACATATACGTCATGGTCGCGCGTAAAGAAGTATAACAAACAAAACGAGATCCTGGCTGAAGTCGCAGAGAAAGCAGCAACGCTTGGTTTCTGGGCAAACGCGCTTGATAACAACGGATCCGACAAGGTCTACCAGTCCTGGTACAGGATCTGCACCAATCAAATGCACGACGTTCTCCCTGGCTCCGCGTCTCCGCCTCAGTACATACAGACATTTATGCACCAGGAACTTGTCAGGAACCTTATGGCAAACCTTGAGAATAACTCTCTGTTGGCGCTGTCTCATAGAGCCAACACTTCTGTCGACGAAGGAGTTCCAGTGTTCGTTTACAACCCGTCGTCATGGACTAGGGACGGCGAGACTACGACTTCCATCAAGCTGGATAAGTATTATCCTTATATAAAGGCGTTCGACGGCGCGACCGAGCTTCCGATTACGGTCATTGAAAATGAAGCAGACGCGAACGGCGCGGCGAAGATCAGCTTTATCGCAAAAGGCGTGCCGTCACTCGGCTACAAAGTTTTCAAAATTGTTGGCAGCGACAGCCCAAGCGGTTACGTGACTGATCTTGCGCTAACGACGACGGCTGACCTGTACACTATTGAAAACGAGAATATTAGGTTCACTATAAGCAGGTCGACCGGCAACATACCCAGCTTGCAGCTCAAGAAGTTCGGCAACCGCGAGATGATCAATCAAAATGCATCCATTCAAGGCAACTCGCTACAGGTAAAAGTCGACACAGGCGGCGGCAGTTATCCCGCGTGGGATATGACCAATGCTGAATTCGGCGGCGTCGCCCAAAAATTTGGCAACGTTAACGATGCTGACGAAGTTTCGATAGTTGAAAACACGCCTGAAAAGATTACCATAAAAGTCGTTCAAACCTGGTTTGACTCAGCTAGCCCGACATCGACCGCGATCCGTTATATCAGCCTTTTAGCGGGCAGCGACAGAATCGACGTCAGATTTGAACTGGATTGGCGCATGACTCAAAGGAACCTCAAGCTAGCGTTCCCGACCAATGTCGACGCGAAAGCCGTCAGCGCGGAGATTGCTTATGGCGCTATGGACGCCGGTGCGGAACTGGCAAGGATGGCGCAAGCCGACCTCGCGCTCAACGGCAACCTCGGCGGACCGGGTGCTCTCGGGCGTTCGACCCTGCGCGATACACGTTGGAACTCGGCTCGTTTCGAGCAGTCCGCGAACAAATGGTTCGACGTTTCCGACGATACTACATTCGCCGCGACACCGTCCGGATATGGCCTGAGCATCATGAACGACGCGAAGTACGGCTATGACGTACTTCGGATGACTGGAACCAGAACAGCTGGATGCGGCCTCGACGAAAATATTCCCGCCAGCGACACCTATGTCCGCCAGCAATTGACGGTCGTCCGTTCGCCGCAAAGCGCTAGTGAGACACAGGAAACATCAAGATACCTGCCAAGAAATACAACGATCGACATAGGCTACCAGGAATTCAACTACTCCATATATCCGCATGCGGGCAACTGGAAGACGGCCAACACCTCGAGCAAGGCGCATGAGGTCAACTATCCGATGCCTTCATTCCAGACTGTAGCCAGCTTGGGCGACGGCATCCTGGGCAAAGAGAATTCCTTCCTTACTACCGACAAAACTAATGTAAAGATCGGCGCCGTCAAGAACCAGCATGATAACCAACAAGACAAAAATACTCTTATCGTCAGGGTTTGGGAATCAAATGGTCTCGACACGCAGAACGTAAAGCTGACAATGCCTTCGAATGTTATTTCCGTCAAAGAAGTAAACATGCTCGAGCATGATTATAACGCCACATACACCGGAGTCAGATACGACGGCGTTCCGTACAGCTATACGGCCCAGGATAACAGGGACATCGGCATAGGCGGCGAGAAAGCACTTGTCGCGAGAGATTTCACAGGCAAATTCAGCGGCAAGGATATCAGCTTCGATATCGACCACTACGAGATACTGACGCTTCAAGTTGAGATCGCCCCGTACGCCGGCGCTCAGTTGCAACTTAAGCAGCAGGTCGTCGACCTTGACGGTCTATTCAACCTCAAGGGAACGACCACTGACGCGGCGCGCACGGCAAGCTCCATCGACGGCGCGGGCAATTCCATTCCCGAAAAGCTGTGGGGCGAAGCTAAGGCAAAGCGCGTTGACTATCAGGGCATCAAGTTTGACCTTGCTTCTGAAAGCGCCGAAAACTTGATCTCCGCATCCGGACAGACGGTCCCAGTAAACGGCGCCGGCTTTAGCAGGATATTCCTGCTTGGCAACAGCGCTGGGACAGGCGCGAAATCAGGTAGTTTTGTAGTGAACTACTCGGATGGGACATCAACCGCGAAGGATATAGCGTTTGCGGACTGGAAGTCAAATCTGACCGGATGGGATCTCGCCAATCAGGTTAATACGGACACGTATGTTTTTGACTCAGTCGCTCAGGTCTTCACTCACTGGCACAGCGGAACCAGGGACGAGAACACGCTGGACAACTACCTGTTTGCGTACTACATCGACGTAGACGACGCAAAGACGATTTCCAGTATCAAGCTCCCAGACGCGCCAGGAATTAAGATCGCCGCGATTACCGCAATAGGGACACCGATTGCGGGATTCGGCAGCACAAACGCTAGCGCATACGAGTTTAAGTCTATTCCCCCGGTAGCAAGCGCTGATGAACTCTTCTGGAATCTCTCTTCGCTTGACTTTTATGTGGGGTCCAAGGTTGGCTCACTCGTAAGTACAGGAGCTACCGACAGACAGAACATCCATCTCGAGGGAGAGGTATCTCCTGTCGGAACGCTAGCCCTGACATACTTCACCGCTCTTGTTGACGCGGGAGCGGGTGGTAACGCAAACGAAGGCCCAGCAAATATTATTACAACAGCTACCAACACCAAATTCTGCGGCGGGGTTGGTGCGGACAACGCCTGGTTCATAGTGGACGCTGGTCAAAACCGTCGGACAAGAGGTTACATTATCAGCGGCGCGAATGATGACCAGTCCTATAGGGACAGGGTGCTCGACGGCTGGATCGTCCAGGGAGGCGACAGCGGGACAGGCCCGTGGACTACCATCGCCGAAACCATAGGTATGGGAGAAGGTTGGACCTCAAATCAGCAGACCAGGATGTTCTTGTTTGACTGGAGCGCTCCAGGCCTTCCCGCTAATGGCTATAGGTATTACAGGCTTCAGGTCATAAGCCAGGGACAAGCTGGAGTCACTCCAAGCGGCACGATGCAGTTCTCACGCTTCGCCCTAACTGACAACGACTCAACACCTATGACTAACGGTTCGCTGAAAGCGTGGGTTGAGGAAAGCGTAGACAAGAAGGCAAATGATATTACAATAGATACCGTGACAGGGAAAGACGTTCTTACCTTTGTCGGCGAAGTTGCCAAAGTGGGAACTACTCCAGTCGCGGCAAGGACTTACACCTCGATCAGGACCAATCTCAGTATTCCCGTTTATGCCGACACAAAAATTAGTTATATGGTCAATCCAAAGAACAGCGCCAGCGCGTACGTGGCTTTCGACATTACGTTCTCTGATAACACCAGGCTCAGAGATCTAGCAACTGCCGTAGACCAGTATGGCGTACGCATGAATCCGCAGTATCAGGGCGCCGGTGGGAAAATTATCCCTGGCAAGTGGAACTTTGTGGAATGTGAACTGGGTAAATTCGCTGAAGGCAAGACTATAAGCAGGATCATAATCGGTTATGATAATCCAACCGCAGATCCAGCCGCGCCGATTGAATGCTCATTCGACTATATCTGGATCCACAGGAGCATGGCTTCCATCGACATTGGCAAGTTTATCGACATGCGAGTGACAAACGGCACGTTAGCTGGCGAAGACGTCAAAGCGTATGTAGTGCTTTACAACGCCAAGGGGCAAATGGTTAATTCCTGGATAAGCGATATTATCAGCATGGGCGCCGGCTCGACAGTAACTATCAATCCGTCTGATGTTGTCTTTGGATTGGAAGCGGTAGGCCCCGGTTCGTACGCCAAGGTATTCATCTGGACAAAGGACGAATTTATACCTTTGACCAATGAGATTTATTTCACGCTTTAGTTTCGGATTTCCGGATTACGCGTGTTTTAGCCGACTCATTTGAAACGCGCGTGGCTCCGGAGGACCTACGTTAACCTAAGCGACCAAAAAAAGAGGCGCCAGCGTAAGCGGCGTCCTCTTTTTTTGCCAATACTATTCTTCGTATTAATCGTCGTAATTAAACTCGTAACCTAAGCTCTCGCAAAATTCCATAAACCTCTCATATGACTCGGATGTGAATATGCCACTGGACGCTTTTGGCACGGTAATGTCGTTTACGCCCGCGAATTTGGCTATTAAGGCATACTCCATAAGCAACTGGTGTAGTGTACTGGAAAATGCCTTGACTTCATTTTGTACCTCATCTGTATTATATCGAACATCCATTGATTCGATTTCCGCGAAAAACTTCTCCTGATCCAACAATAAAAGTGGAGGATACTCATAAAAGATATTGTCAGCCTCGAAAAGATACGAAAAGTATTCCTCTTCACTAAGCAGAATGTCAACAACATCTTCACTCGATATTTTATCGTCAATATTCAAATCGTCATAGTTTGGTATAATAACATTACCTGAAAACGCCTTTAGAATTCCCTCATAATCACTGCCGCACGTCTTTTTTATAAAATCGTTGACATCAAATGTTTCCTCCTGCCCCGCCTCTTCTAACAGCGCTTGAATAAAGCTCTTCCCGCTGTTTTCAGAAATGACTTTGTCAATGAAATCGATCATGAGCGGTACCTTGATGTTCATATAATACACGTTTTGCGCCTCCAGCATATTACCCTCCATAGACGGGTCAACAATAAGAAACCCAGGCTCTTTTAACGAGAAGTAGAGATACTTTAGATAGTTGATCCCAATATCACCAATATCGCCTTCGATAGAAAAAGCCTCTTTTATTTCCTCGGAAAGGTAATCCGCTGAATTATCCACGCAATAGTTGGACAGCCCTTGATAAATCCAATTGTTTGGAACATAACGCAGATTCGGCGCCTTGATCAGGCTGTCAAAATACAGGTGAAACAGTGTAGTAGTCATAGTCTGGCATTCATCGCCCAGATTTATATCGGCGGAGAGCGCGCCGCCCTTTGCGCCCACGCCACCAAGGATCATCGAGTGATCTTCCGCCGCGTTGCGCAGTAACACAAACGGGGCGTCCGGCGGGAGTTCGCCGAACAGGTCTGTGTAATAGCGTGTAAATGCATAAAACACCTCTAACGATCTATCCGAAATATTGCCTGCAATAGCTTTATCCAAATAAACCGTCAATCCCGTTACGGAGTCCATTTTTTCAAACTGGCCGAAACAAAAAGTTGACTTGATAATCGAGTTAAATACTGTCCAGGTCGGGTTTTCAACAATGAAAGAGCAGTCGTCCGAAAGATGCTCCTGATAAGGGATAATAGCATTCCAGCCGTAATTCGCGTCAAGTTTAAACGACACGGAGCTGATGAAATCTTCCACCGATTTTAGGTCAGTGAGATCAAAAAGCGGCCCGATTAATACGTTTTCACCGCAAAAGACAAGCAAATCCTCATACATGTCGCCATACGTACGCGCAGCGGCATCCATATAGTTTTGGTTCCCAATTCTGACGTTATAGAAAAGGCTCACAAAACTGGCGGACGGATCTATAGGCCCAATAGCTATTAACTGGAAATTCCCGGTGTCATTCATATCAACAGTATTCCCAAGATCGTCGACGCATCTGAGTATATCCGTATCTACTTCGTTCCGATATAAATAAATGAGCCCCTCGGATGAAAGCGATTCGATGCCTAAATCCACGTATACATCCAAAATCTTAACATTGGTATCGTTAACCGCAACCTTGTAATCAATCGAGAATCTGGATTGGTCAAGTTCAGGTACGTGCGAATCGTCGTAGGAAACAACGAACACCACCACTCCGGTCACCGCCAATACAAGAGCCAAAATAATCACAAAATCAAACCACGGCTTTTTCTTTCTTTTGCTTTCATTTGTCTTAGATAATAACATTTTATCACACCCTATAATTTTTTGAACACGGGGACGGTTCTTTTATACTCTGGTATAAAAGCCTTTATATTGTATCGCGGATCACGCAATCCGCTATCTCTCATTGTACAGGAAAGTCATGCTCCTTTCAACACCAAAAATGAACAGAAGAACCGTCCCCGCGTTCATTTTGTTATTTTTATTATCAATAGACTGTGAATGTCAGCGGTAATGCCTGGGCGCCGCCATTACTTGACGAAACTGTCAGCACGCCTGAATACAAGCCGCAGGGAAGTCCGAGCCTGGGCCTGACGGTAACTTCGGAAGAGCCTCCGGCGGGTATTGAGGTGGATGGTAATGACACTATTTCAAAATATGTGGCTCCGGTTGTTATTGTTGCGTAAACAGAACTCAAAGTACTCGTACCCGTGTTGTTTACCATTGTTGATATGAGCGTTTGCGTTCCATATCCGAAAAACACGTACGGGAACGTTATACTGGCGCGGTTCAATGCTAGCACCTGAACTGCCGCAGTCACCGTAAACCCCAAAGGTATCGTTATGGCGCTTCCGTTGGCTGTCGATATCAACATCGAGCCATTGTAATCGCCGATTGGTAATCCCGTCCTCGGCCGTACAGAGACTGATGACTGGCCTCCCACGCCAAGCGTGCTTGTTGGATATGAAGTAATCTCAAAATACGAAGCGCCGGAAGTTATACTGGCGCTCAAGCCGGTTAAAGCTACCGCCCCTATGTTTTCGATTAAGTTCGTAGTTGGTAATATCGCTGCATATCCTACTTGCATGGAGGGAAATACGATATTATTGTGCGTCACTGTCCATAAATGGGGAACCGGCTCGGTCACAGTAAATGAAAGCGAAACCGTCTTGCTGCCATCTTTTTCCGTCGATACAGTTAATACACCAGAGTAAGTGCCTACCGGAAGCCCCAACTTAGGTTGCAAAAAGACTATATCAGCGACATTTGGAGAAGGATCGACTAAGATATTACCATTTCTCTCAAAATACAAGTCGCCAGTTGTTATGGCAAAGCTAAACCCAGACAGAACCGCTGATCCCGGGTTGTGAACTGCAACTGATGAAATTCCTCTCTCTGTGTATCCCACCGACTCGGAAGGGAATACTATGTTATCAGTACTCAGCGACCATGTAGGAGGGTTCAAGTCCGTTACAGTGAACGACAGCGAAATTGTCTTGCTTCCACCGCTTGCAGTCGATACAGTCAGTACGCCAGAGTACGTACCGGCTGGGAGTCCCGTCTTGGGTCGCGCGTAAAAGTAGTAATAGCCGCCAATGCCAATCGCACTTGTTGGATATGTGGTAATCTCAAAACACGTGGCGCCGGATGTTATAGCCGCATTAACTCCGGATAGCACCGCCGGCCCAGTGTTGGTCATTGAGGCGCCGAGCGGCGCTTGTGTTCCATATCCAGAATATGCGGAGGGGAACACCATACTTTCGCAGCTCAAAAACCATACAGGGTCGATCGACCCGGTTACGGCGAACGAGAGCAAAACTGTTTTGCTGCCGCCGTTTGTCGTCGATACAGTCAGTACGCCATTGTACGAGCCGACTGGGAGTCCCGTCCTGGGTCGGACGTACATGTAGAAATAGCCGCCTGCGCCAATCGTGCTCGGTGGATATGAGGTAATCTCAAAATACGAGGCGCCGGATGTTATGGTTGCATAAACTCCAGATAGCGCCGCCGGGCCTAAGTTGGTAATTGGGGTGCCCATCGACGCTTGCTCGCCATTTCCAACAATTTCGGCGGGGAACAGTATAATTGTGTTGTTCAGAGACCATACAGGGGCTACCGGATCGGTTACGGTGAATGAGAGCGAAACTGTTTTACTGCCACCATTACTAACTGAAACCGTTACTGTGCCAGAGTATGTTCCCGGATCAAGCCCCGTTACGGGACAAACAGAGAACGAGGAAATTATTCCAGGAGGGATAGTATTGTTTGGATATCCGGTTATCTGAAAATACTGCCCGCCAGTAGTTACGCTTGCACTGGCAGCGCACATATCTACTGCCCCTGTGTTGGTGATCGTTGTCAGTATCGGTGTTTGCGCTCCATATCCAACCGACGCGGATCCAAAAGAAATGCTTGTTTGGCCCAATGTCCACGCTGCTGGCGCATATACAGTGAAAGTCAGCGAGATTGTTTTGGCTTGTCCGCCATTGCTTGAAGATACTCTCAATACGCCATAGTAAGAGCCGACGGACAGCCCTGTCTTGGGCCTTATGGAGACTGTGGATACGCCTCCTGCCGCGACAGTGCTCGAAGGAGATGTTGTTATCTCAAAATACAAGCCGCCTTCCGGCATTGTCGCGCTGATTCCGCTGAGTGATCCCGGGCCTGAGTTGTTGACTGTTGTCGGCACAGACGCTTGGATACCATAACCCAGAATTCCGTCTGGAAACACTATGCTTTCCCGGTCAAGCCACCATGAAGGAGAACTGGTGCCCTCCCATGACAATGTTGTAAAGCTACAAAGAGATCCGTATACCTTGGCTCCGGACGATCCGCTAATGTAAACGAACGCTCTATAAAAGTATGTTGTGTTTGGTAATAGTCCGTAAATCCACTTATAGATGCTGCCTATTTCTGACCTGTACCCACTTAGTACAGAGGTAGCGCCGATCATCGACGAATTAGTACAGTATTCAAATCCATAATAACAATAATAGCCGCTCATTGGCACTGTTGTAATGTACCCATTCAACGTAGCGCTGGTGGGTAAGATACCGCTAGCGGCGTCAGTTCTGACTTCCGGCATAGCGGCAAAAGCCGCTATACCCAATGTAGAAAGCAAGCAAAACACCAAAAGGACTGCCAGCAAATGTTTTAATACTGTTTTCATAGTCCATCCTTCTTTCTTATGTATTTATAGTTTTATTAAAAATCACAAACAAAAACAAAAAGACATCAAGTTCAGATATGCCTTGGACATTCGCGTCCAGTAATAAGTAACGTAAACGAGTGTATTAATATATTATTCTCTTAGGCGCTATACTCGCGGCTGAAATACAACCAGCCATGGCAGGTATCCAAAGATTGCCCATCCAGCGTGGCTTCCAAGCGTGGATTGGGACTATAGCAATCGGGTAACGCAATAGAAATTCCAAGTTGCGCTATGCCACGCCTAAATAAACAACAGTTAATTAGTCGGCGGCACGCTATAGGCTCACGTGGGATGGGCTGCTACGGTAGTATATAGATCATCATGTCGTCATCTCCTCTCCTAAAGTTTTCCAAAACATATACTGGACTATTTTTATCCAATATTAACAATGCCCTTCTGACTCTCACTTTTTATTAACCGTCTTCCAAAACGCCAAATGTTGTGATTCGGAATATCTGGACTATTTTTATCCAGTTTTATTTTCCACAATCACATATCAGTATTATAGCATTATTATATGTTTATTACAATGTACATTTTGTATATATTAGTGCAAAAATTTTAAAATTATTGTTATTTTGCGGCACCGTTTAGGACATGCGTATCTGCCTAAGCGACAACGTGCGCTTAGGCCGCGCCTTTTACTGTGGGAGAGTCGCAACGTTTGTCAACACCTCAATGCATCTATCCGCTAATTCCGGTGTTAGCTTGTAAGTTGTTTTAATAAAATGCTCGCCAAGCCCTTCTAATCTCATGTCGTCAATCGCCACATATCTTTTTATTCCCAGGTGTTCATGCAAATATAAAAGTATCTCCACCGACCGTGTCTGGTATTTCATATCGTCGCCCAGTTTCAATGTAATTAAATAGAGAGATATATCTTTTTCAAATTCCAAAAACTCTATCCCATCAACAAAATACGATTCCAGATCATGTATTCGGAACAAGTCTCTCATTCGTTCATGGGTCTCATCTCTCCATGAAGAAGAAAGAACGATTTTAGCGCCGGAAGTATCCAACACCCGTTTAAGCTCACTGACAGCATTCATATCCCAATCATAGTATACGGCTGCTACATCGTAGATATCGTATTTTCGATAATCCACGCCAGTTTTCTGATGCAATTCTTCATAGACTTTCTCCATGTCGCCATTTTGTATATGATCAAATCTATACTGCGTAAAAGGCTGCAATACACCATCAATATCCAAAAAAACTACTTTTTCAACCATGCCGATTTACTCCCCCTCGCTAAGTCAGTGGGTGATGTTTAACGTATTTGGTTAGCGATTTAGGTTTTTGTTGCTTCTGGTGTTCGTATTACCTGGGTATGCACTTGACGCCAACTGAATACTCTACACTCCCGTCATTGCGGGCTTGACCCGCAATCTCGTGAAGGATTGGTATATGAAAGAAAA
>JGI24702J35022_10002232_pt1 | contig 11916 bp, 8 predicted proteins | sample TergutTh196P4_FD_35022 | JGI IMG/M metagenome (IMG submission 35022)
GTCACGGTGCCCGAGAACGCGACGGTCGCGCAGACCATTGAGCGCATCAGGAGCAAAAGCGAAGAATATGACACGGTGCACTATATCTATTCTGTTGATGCGCATGGCCGTCTTATTGGCGCTGTGGGCCTGCGTTCCCTTGTGCTCGCTGCGCCCGAGACGCTCATTTCTGATATAGCAAAACGCGATCTGATAACCGCCTCGCCTGAAGACGACCAGGAAATGGTTGCAGAAGCTATCTCTAAATACGACCTGCTCGCCATGCCGATTATTGACGAGGATGGAAAACTGGTCGGTATCGTTACGGTCGACGATGCCTTAGATGTTATGGAGGAGGAACATAGCGAAGACCTGCAGATTGCCGGCGCTAGTATCGGCGATCAGAGTCGACTTGAGGAGGGGCCACGCGGTGTAGGTAGCTTGCTGCTGTGGCTGCTGCGGCGGGAGATGTGGTTCATCATCTGGGCTGTACTCGCGGTGCTTATCACGATGGCCGGAGGCTTCATGCTCTTTGCGGGAGCGCTCGCCCTGATGCCTTTTGTGCTTCTGCTTGCTGACAATGCTTCAAATTTCTCGACCAGCGACCTTCTGGGATACGATGGGACCAAAGGCCGTCGAGAGTCTGGACGGCTTTTGGTGCGTAACCTTGTGGTAGGCGTAATCGTCGTATTCTTTGGGCTTGTGATCATGTTTGCGCTGAATGGAGCGCTTGATGGTATAGGGAGCTCCTTAATACCTTTGAATTATGATGGTGAACCTTCGCTCAGCTATGCCGCCTACCTGCTTATAAGCGCCTGCATACCAGCGCTTATTGCGAGCTTTTTGATAGTTGCGGTCTGTGTGCTGGTGACCATCTACGGGCGTCGCCGCCTTGACCGCGGCAGGCAGCTTTCCAGCACTGGGATGTCTCTCGCGCTCATGCTGTTTGGGCTTGCGGTGCAGCTGGGCCTCACCTTTGCCATGACCGGATTTGCCGTTGCGTAGCAAAGGCCTGACAAACGCTTGGCGGTAAACCACTATGACCCCGAAGAAGATGCGGAGAAGAGAGCAGGTGTCTGCGCCGGCGCCGGAGCTGGGCGTTAAACTGCGCCCTGAGAAGGGTTTGGGCAAGAAGAAGCCTCTTATCTTTCTGATCCTTGCGGCTGCCGGCCCTGGAATCATCGCTGAACTTGCAGGAAACGATGCGGGAGGAATCTCAACCTTCAGTGTCGCTGGCTCCTCATATGGCTATTCGATCTTGTGGACCATTCCGGTCGTTATGGTCTTTTTGATGGTAGTGCAAGAAAGCGCAGCTCGTATGGGAGCCAAGACCGGTAAGGGCTTCTCGGCACTGATCCGTGAGAACTTTGGCTTAAAACTGACTGCATTTGCAATGTGTGCGCTTCTTGTCGCGAATTTTGGCACGACGCTTTCGGAGTTCTCGGGCATCGCAGCGGGCATGGAGCTCTTTGGAGTGAGTAAATATGTGAGTGTGCCTGTTGCGGGACTGGCTGTGTGGGCGCTTTTGATGGGCGGTTCGTATCGGCGCACCGAGAGGATTTTTCTTGTTATCAGCCTGGTGTTTTTGACCTATGTGGTCTCAGCGTTTGTGAGCGGCCCTGATTGGGGAGCGGTTGCCACTGATACCGTGATACCAGAACTAGTGTTTGAGCCGAATTTCTTTGCCCTGATCATTTCGATCATTGGAACTACTGTGGCGCCGTGGATGATTTTCTTTGGGCAAAGCAATGTGGTCGAGAAGGGCACGAACGTCAAGGACATGTTCTTCCAACGGATCGACGTGTTCTCTGGTGCAGTAGTCGCGTGCCTTGTGGTGTGGTTTATCATCATTACAACAGGTACGGTACTGTTTTCTCAGGGGATTGTGGTTGAGAGCGCCGAGCAGGCCGCAATGGCGTTGGAGCCTTTGGTAGGAGGCGCCGCCAGGCAACTGTTTGGAGTAGGGCTTGTGGGGGCTTCATTTCTTGCTGCCTGCGTATTGCCTCTTACTACGTCGTTTTCTATCTGCGAGGCCTTTGGCTGGGAGCGCGGTTCTGACCGCTCATGGAGCGAGGCTCCCGCTTACAAGGGAATCATTACTGGCGTTATCGTTATCAGCTGTGTGGTGGTATTGATCCCGGAGGTCAGCCTGATTGGGATCATGCTTACGGCTCAGTTTGTCAATGGCATCCTGCTGCCTATCCTGCTTGTGTTTCTTGTCAGGCTCATCAACAACAAGCGCATCATGGGCAAGCATTCCAACGGAAAACTTGCCAATGTGTTGTCTATCTCTGTGATTGGTGCGGTAGTCATTTTGACAGTGGCTTTGCTGGTTATGCAGGTCCTCGGGATAGGGGACGTGCCTATATAGGCCTTGTCATCCTGAGCGAAGTGAAGGATCTTTCTAAGACTCTTCGCTAAAGCTCAGAATGACATTTTAGGGTGTCATCCTGAATGAAGTGAAGGATCTTTTTAAGACTCTTCGCTAAAGTTCAGAATGACATTTTAGGGTGTCATCCTGAACGAAGTGAAGGATCTTTCTAAGACTCTTCGCTGCGCTCAGAGTGACACGGGGACTCTTCGCTGCGTTCAGAGTGACACGGGGACTGAGGCTTTTAGTATGTCACGAACCGTGTATGTATTCTTAAACTGTTCTTTTAATGGGTGGACGTATAATATAACGTGGAGAGATGGCTGAGCGGCTTAAAGCGGCGGTCTCGAAAACCGTTGACCCGGCAACCCCGGGTCCGGGGGTTCAAATCCCCCTCTCTCCGCCACTACGAATGTTTTTGTGCCTAACTGTGTTTTCCCAATTCAGGGGCTCGTTACTATTAATACATTTGCGTCAAGCAGTCTATTTGTCGACCGCTTCTTCACAAGCGCTTTCTTGCTATGAAAAATATCCGGGTAAAAGGCAAAAGGATTCTCCCATCAGGCTGCATGGGGTAGGTATCTTCTAAAGCATGCTCGTATTCCTGAATGAATTCCTTGACTTGAAAATTATCATTGATATGCTCAAGATATGGCCTCAGTGCACTTCCGCCTGACCACTTCACCAGAGCTTGATAAGAATCCATTATGTGGTAATAGTTTGTTTCCCAGATTTCAAAATCCGAAGACAGCTCTCGAAGTATGTTGTAGTAGAACTGCACCGAATGCATTGAATAGGGAGACCGCATTGTCTCAAAGCGACCTTGCCATTTATTTGAAGTAGCGAGCTGTACCAACGCTACGTGCAAAGGCATATGTTCAACATATGGTACCTGTATAGCAAGAATACCATCCCTATTAAGCATCGCAAAAAGCCTTTGGAGCAACGACTGCTGGTTCGGTATCCACTGAATAGCTGCATTTGAGAAGACAATATCGAACGTTCCTAGATACGATAGATCATCAGCTGCATTTGCTAAGACCCATTTCATATCAGGGTGTGATACTTTTGCTTTTTCAAGCATGGAATTAGAATTGTCCAAACCAATAATATCAGCCATCGGCCATCTTGAACGTAAAACACAGGTGCTGTTTCCCGGGCCGCAGCCAATGTCGATGATTCTCGTTGGAGTATCAATATCTATTCTACCCACTAAATCAATCGACGGCTGCGTCCTCTCCTTTTCGAACTCCAGATAAAGGCTTGGTTGCCAGCTTCGCATAACGGGCTCCTCTCGGGCGTACAAGTGAGGCTATAGCTTAGATCGCACTTCAAGTAGAGAATTATACACGCGCGAATGACATAACACGCTATAGGTATCCGTGAACACTAGCCAAGAGACATTTCCTATGGGGTTTAATAAGTAGGAGCATTACAGAAAAACTGTTTTCAAGAGGCGCTTTCGCAGGGCCAATAGTAGGAGCATAGCGATAATAAGAAGGTTTCCAACTGATAACACTGCTTTGATTATGCCTGCTGTACTTGTCAAAGAGACCACCCATTCATGTAAATTTGGATAGCTATTCAGCATGACAATGATTCCTATATTTTCAGTCCAGTCGCACAACATGCCAAGTACAGGAAACATGAGCAGGTAAATGCCTGGCTTCCTCAAGGATGTGTATTTTAACAGCAAAGCAATAAGGCTCGAGTAACAAAGCATATACGATAGAGGGAAGAGAAAATCAAGCGGTATAATCTTTGTCAGATAAAAGCTTCTTCCATCTGCCCCCAATGCACCAAGCATTGCCAAAGCCTTCTCATAGGTAAACCCGAACTCAAAATCAAGAATGCTAGCTCCGCCAGTTACCTCCAATAGCCCCGCAACACCAAAACCACTGAAATTGATCAGTAGATAAAATACCCCGAATAGGAAGGCAAATAATAAAGCTATTTTCCAGATGACTTTCTGTACAATGCAATCCAATAATCTATTCATTTCGCAACCCCTTAAAACTACGCACCACTACTTTGACTGGAATTCTTACAACGCTCAGCGCAGGCTCAAGCTCATTTGCGTGGCTTCAACACTTCATAATTGCCCCTGAATCAAGCACGGGCATCCAATCACCTGAATACTTGATATTCTTATTGGATGCTAAAGCAGCAATCCCGTGAACCTGAGCCCAATTGAATACGAGCATTTGTTTTTGCATTGCGTTAGGCAGACCCAGCTTGTCATACAAACGAAATGCCAGATTTCTGAATAGTACAAAAGGCGGATAATCGTCAATGTTTTCGTGGTCCAGATCGATCTTTACTCCCGGGAGGTAGAAAAGGAATGAGAAGTAGTTTGGATGCTCAATGAAGAAATCAATGTATGCATGGCCGAGATTATTCAATGTATCAGCACAAATGTCCTGCCCTTCAATTACTGCTTCTAAAGTTTCTGCAAACTGATTGGAGATATGATCGCTCATTGCTTGAAGCAATGCGTCGGAATCCTTGAAATGCGCATAGGTGGCCGTATGGCTGACACCACACCTTTCTGCGACTTTACGAAGTGAGAATTGGTTTATACCTCTCTCACCAATATGTTCGATCCCTGCTTCAATGAGCGCATTCTTTAAATCTCCGTGATGGTAGGGCTTTATTGTCATACCTTTACACGCCCTTTCTTCTTCTATAATCGCAAACTTACCATTGGTAAGATAGTACTCTAAATAGTATGGTTCGTCAAGCTATCGCCTTAACGTATAGGAGTGAGACAAGAGGACACTTGGTTTTATCACGCCGTGTACGCAAGCATGGAAACCTGAGTGGTGCTTGCTGTTACCAGCCTCACGGGCAGATGTCGTATCATGGCTGTAAGCATTATGTAAGTAGATGCATCGGGCTTTGATGCTCCTGTTTTAGATAAAGCAGGTCGGTTGATGTGTTCGGAGAAATCGCTCGATAGATATTAAGCACGGGAGGAGAGACAATGTACGAGACTCTACTATCTATAAGTGAGCCCTGGCTTCAGTATGCAATCAGGATTAATATTCTCGGCGAAAACAAAAATGACCTAGCCGAGTTAAGGGCCGAAGCTGAAAATGACAAGAAAATCCAATCGTATCTCTGCGATATCACTGGTTTTCATAGCATCCTTCTCAAAAACCACAAAAACCCGGAGTTGCCGATCCATAAGCTTTTGTTCTTACTTGACATCGGATTAGACACTGACACACCCGAGATTAAAAGCGCTGTTGATCAGATCATGTCTAACAAAGACCGCTTTGGTGTCTATCAATCCATGACAAACATACCGCCACACTACGGAGGAAAAGGAGAAAATGTGTTTGGATGGTGCCTCTGTGATGCACCTTTGTTGCTTCTCGCATTGAGTCAAGCCGGGGTTGATTACCACCAGCATATCAAGCAGGGCGTAGATCATCTGGCTGGGTTTTATAGAGAACAAGGATTTCCCTGCAAGGTGTCAGAAGAGCATGGGTCATTCAGAGGGCCTGGAAGAAAAGACGATTGTTGCCCTGGATCAACGCTTTGTATGCTGAGGCTCTTATCAGAGATCGATGAATACCGTAGCGGTGACATTGCGTCAGGAGCGATTGAAAGCATTCTCTCACTCTGGGAGAACAGCCTCGAAAGACATCCTTATATGTTTTATATGGGCACCGACTTCAGAAAGCTGAAGGCACCCACCTTGTGGTACGACATAGTGGGTGTTACAAACTGCCTGAGTAAGTTTGAGCAGGCAAAGGACGACCCAAGGTTCTGTGAAATGGTTACTCTGATCAGAGCAAAGCAGGACATCAATGGTTTTTTCACCCCAGAGTCCGTCTACCAGAAATGCAAAGGCTGGGATTTTGGGCAAAAGAAGACAGTATCTCCTTATCTGACGTATTTGTGCGTCCGTGTATTGAACCGAGTAAACGTTTCTGTTCACAGGGTGGCACATAACAGACGGGGACGGGGCAAACAGTTAGCATAGTCGGTGCCTCTTTGGGAAGGCTGTGCCTGGCGTGCATGATATAGTATGGACAGGTGGAGTGTTTTTGAAAGGAGAATAGCAGCCTTGTCTTTGGCTAAACGAGTCTGGCGTGAATTTACTCAGAATAAATTCTTTCTACTGTTCTTTCTGGGTTTTCTCGTTCAATTATTGACCTATGGTTATTCTCTGATCACTGCCAATTTCTTCAGTAGCCCCTTTACCTTTGAGCGTCTCATCCTCTTTATTGGAATCCTGGCAGCGTACTATCTTCTAATATCCCTGTTGAGTGGACTCGTACGCATTTATCGCGAGAAAAAATCGCGTGTATACCAACGCAGCCTGCGACGACGCTCACTGGTCACGGTACTTAAAATGCCCTCAGAGAAGATCATAAATCTGGGCTTGCAGTATATAAAGGAGATTGTGAGTGATGCAAACAACCAACTATTTATCATTGTCTCAACCTATCTCACGAATATTATCAATGTAATTGTTGGCTTGCTGGTATTGACAGTATCGCTGTCTCGACAATCCATTTGGATCGCGGTGCTTGCACTGGCACTTATCGCACTTACGATATTCATTCAATCGCGCTTGATGAAAAAGCAGGTAAGACTCACAAAAGAACAATTTGCGATGAATGCAGGCTACCGTGCCATGGTCAGCGACGTGCAAAACAACACACTTACGATAAAAAAACTGGATGCTGAGGATTACTTCGCTCAGCAAATTGACAGCAAGTCTGTGGATGTCGATGCGAAGGGTGTGGAGAAGGTCACCTACGATGTCAAAATGCAGTGGGTCTTTGATTGTTTCACCTATGCAATCCTGCTACTCATCCTTGGCAATACCGCTTGGATTCTTTACAACAATCCAAGCTATGAGGCGCTTTTCTGGGTTGTTTTCTACACAGGCATTTTTGCTCAGCTCAAGGGACAGATATCAGCAATTACTGGTTCAATTCAGAGTGTGGTTGATTTCAGGATATCCATCACCCGCTACGATGAGCTGATGGCTGATTGCAGTAGTGAGGAGGTTGATCTGCTGCACAGAAGATGGCGTGACCTCACCGTCAGTGACATGCACTTCTCCTATCAGTCCAGTGGACGCGAGGTGTACGTTGGGCATTTTTACCTACAACGCGGTGACCATATATCCCTCACAGGGCCTTCTGGTAGCGGGAAGAGTACCTTTTTGAGCCTGTTGCGCGGTGAGTTGGAGCCCGAGACGGGCCAGATATCCTACGATACGAGCAGGCGCACTCGTGTTGTGCCATACATTGAGGATTGTGTTTTTGTCAGTCAGGCCCTTAATTTATTCAACGATAGCCTGCGCAACAATCTCTGCCTGGGGCGTGATTACAGCGATGAGGAGCTGTATGAGTTGTTGGATCGGGCCGGATTGAAAGAGTGGGCACAGTCTTTGCCAGAACAACTCGATTCCCTGGTGTCAGAAAACGCCGCTAATCTCTCTGATGGTCAGAAAATGCGCATCAAGATCCTGAGAGGAATGCTTGGAGGGCGTGAGATCATGATCATGGATGAGCCGTCTTCAAACCTCGACAGCCGCTCAAGCGAGCAGATCCAACAGCTTATTGAAAAGGATCTTGCAGACAAAACAGTGATCATCGCAACGCATGACCCTGCGTTGGTGCGCATTTGTAATCGCCACTACACCATTGATGCCGAAGGGACCATCGTCGAATTCATTGCATCAACTCCAGATGATTTTCCCATCTAGGGAGAGAGCGACCGACAACAGATCAGTCACACCTCAGAGGGACACAGAAATACTGACAATTTCGTGTTTTGAGCCGACGCGCATTGGTGTGAACCAGGTTCCCACTCCCTGCGTCATAACTAGTACAGGGGCTAGAGACTCTGTCTCGCCAAATAGCAGAAGAAATGCATTTCAAATCCTATATCAACAATTATAGCTTTGGCGAACATATGTTTGTGTTTCTATGATATACTATTAGTATTAAGAGAACACTCCTAACTGCTGATAAAGAGCTGGAAAAACCTAAGCAATCCTAAACATTGCCAGTTATAGCATCTTATAACAGTGAGTATCAAGAGTTATAAATAATTTTGAGAGATACCCACAACTATTAAGAAAAGAAATACTATTCTAGAAGGAGTGCGATGACTGATAAGGAAAAACAAATAGAACCTGAGGCTGAGCTTGGGATGCAAGCTGTTGACATCAAAGACCTTATCCTTACCATCAGAGGAAAGCAGGTCTTGCTTGACAATGATGTAGCGCGTCTTTATGGGTACGAAGTCAAACGGATCAATGAAACTGCTGCGCGCAACAAAAAGCGTTTCCCTGAACACTTCCGTTTCCAGCTTACACATTCTGAGGCACAAGAGGTTTTGAGATTACAACCTGCGATCACAAACAGCGATAAGGCACATATGCGGTCGCAAATTGCGACCGCATCAAAGAGAAATGTGAGGTATCGTCCCTATGCTTATACTGAACAGGGAATAGGCATGCTAGCAGGGTTGCTAAAAAACGAGACAGCAATTCAAGTGAGTATAGGGATCATGGACGCTTTTGTCGAAATGAGAACGTTTATAAACGCTAATCGAGATGTCTTTCAAAAGATTGTCAGCATTGACAATAAATTAATGGAGCATGACAAGAAGTTTGACGAAGTGTTCGATTTGCTTCATCAGCCTGGCGTATTCAAACAGAGTCTCTTTTTCAAAGGGCAGTTCTACGATGCGTTCAAACTGGTTGCCAGCATCATTCAGCAGGCGAAGACTAGAATTACCATCATTGACAACTATATAGACAGCTCTGTACTTGAAATGCTCAGCAAAAAGCAGGCGCAGGTACTGGTAACAATAATCACAGCAAATCCAAACAGGATTTCCGAGCAATACCTCTGCAGATTCGCTGCACAATATGGAATAGTCAAAGTTATTGCCAATAGAGACTTCCATGACCGCTTCATTATATTGGACAATAAAGAGGTCTATGTCTTCGGCGGCTCACTCAAGGACTTGGGCAATAAATGCTTCGGAGTATTCAAGAGTGAAGATTCTGAAGAGCTGCTAATACGAGTGAGCAGCATAGTACAAGGTGAATAAAATCATACGGAGAGGTCTTGGTGGTACATATACGTAAACACTATGCGGTTCGTGAAGATAGTCGTTGTCACTTTTCTAGTAGAGCCAAATCCTTTAACACCACTATTACCACAACAAGTACGTTTGAAGAGACAGTTTGAGTCAAAAGCAAAAAATTGCTCTTTTGTATTGCTATTTAAAAGAGAATTCGTTACTATTACCTTCTTGACCGATGAGGCCTGATGTTATAAGGTGTTTCAGCAGATTTTTCGGGCCCATAGCTCAGTTGGCTAGAGCGCACGGCTGATAACCGTGAGGTCACTGGTTCGAATCCAGTTGGGCCCACCAGTTGTAGATTGAGAACCGATCGTTAGTAAGGCGTTTTTACTCTTTGTCAATAAACGCCCTGGCGTGAGCCGAGTAGCCGCCAGGGCGTTTATTAATTCTTAGAGCTATGGCGGATAAGAACCTGACGTAGCCCGCGCGATAGGTGAAGAATTGATACACTGGTAGCACGTAGTACTGATAAGTGGGGATGTAGCTCAGCTGGATTCGAGCGCCCGGAAAACGTGCCAGTGGCACGTTTTCAGCGAGAATGGGGAGCGCTTGCGCGAACCCCTGGAACGAGCGCGGCGTAGCCCGCGCGATAGGTGAAGAATTGGTACACTGGTAGCACGTAGTACTGACATGTGGGGATGTAGCTCAGCTGGGAGAGCGCGGGCTTTGCAAGCCTGAGGCCGAGGGTTCGAGTCCCTTCATCTCCACCAAAATGCTTATAAACAAAAAGACCCCATAACGGGGCCTTTTGTTTAGTGGCATAAAGATTAAAGGAAACGAACCAGTCCAAACATCACCCAGGAATCAGGTTTTTACTTAGCTGCACGATAAAATCCTGCACGTTGGTTATGATGCTTTTTGCAGAGAGGCTTCCACGGTCTCCCAGTTTGTTGGTGGCGAACTCAGAGATATCTACGACATAAAAGAAGACCTGGCGGATCGTTTTGTCTGGCATGACCCGAAATGAGGGAGCGATGTTTCCTGCGGCGATGGAATGCAGTGTGGTTGCCATGCAGATAATCGTCGTCGCCTTGCTGATGTGTTCGCGCATAGCGTCCTGGCCAGCATAAACATCAGCATAGACCTCAGGCAAAGGGCCATCGTCCCTGATAGAACCGGTGAGGACATAAGGTATTTCATGTTTCACACAGTGGTACATTATGCCGTCGTTGATCTGTTCCTGTTCGATGAAAGATCGAATGGAGCCGCATTGGCGAACACGGTTTATCGTGTCGAGATGGTTATGGTGCCCGCCCGGAGAACTGCTCTGGGTGTAAAGGTCTTGTCCGAGTGCGGTATGTTTATATGAACCCTCCAGATCATGAACGGCAAGGGCATTACCTGCCAACAACGCATGCACGTACCCATGCTCACACAAACGAGAGAACGCCTTTCTACTGTCAGCGTCAAAGGTGCACGCAGGGCCAGCGACCCAGACAACGTAACCATGTTCCCGTTCGTAACGCAGCTGCTCATACAGAAAGTCATAGTCAATCGAAAAGGCAGTCTCACGACTGCGCCCCTGGCGAAACGCAAAACGATCTTCTAAAAACCGGGGCGCATCATCAAAACCGTTTGTATGAACAAAGATTCCCTGCTGGCCGTCTTCGCTTCGGCCGATAAAAACAAGATCCCCCTTTTGTATATGCCTGAACTCCCGAACATTGACTCTGGGAGCGCATTGGCCCGCCCCAGAATGAGTCTGTTCGAGAAGGGCGACGCAGTCCATACGGCTGTTTTGAGCCAGGAGCCACGTTCCGCCAACCTTGAAATACTCGGGGAATATCGTGGTCGTGTGATATCCCTCGGGAGCAACGCCATCGGCTGGCGCCGGCGACAGGAGTGCATCAGGCGCCTGCGTAAACTCCAGCGCGTCAAAACTTGGCCGAGCATATTCTTTCAAATAGAAATGCACAATAATCTCCTCAGCATGAGAATCAATGCCTTACCAGCGCCGTTATCGCAAGTATAGGACTTCGTGTCCCAAGATTGTAGTACAGATACACCACAGAGACGCCCAGAAGGGATTTCTGCCACATAAACTACGCATCAAGTGCGTGTAAGGTGCGGAGAAGGACTACACATCAGGTGCGTGTCAGGTGCGGAGAAGGACTACACATCAGGTGCATGTCAGTTGCTCAGAAGGGCAGGTTTTTGTTGGTAGAGGCCGTTATCTGCAAAGCCGAGGTTGCGATAATACTCTCGTGTTCCTACGGAGCTTATAACATTGACCTTGGTGTAGCCGTGCTCGTGCGAGATCTCACAGGCGGCTTCGATGAGCTGTTTTCCTAACCCGAGATGCTGTGTGCCTTCTTCGGGGTTTCCAGTTATATGCGAAGCATCTTCTGTGAGATTGCTGTCCTTGTGCAGGCGGGCGACCTTGCCGTAGATATGGACTTCCCGTATCATCGCCTCGTATGGCCCTACGGGCAAGGTCGCCC
>JGI24702J35022_10002234_pt1 | contig 11912 bp, 8 predicted proteins | sample TergutTh196P4_FD_35022 | JGI IMG/M metagenome (IMG submission 35022)
AAGCTATTACGGAGTGTGCTTGTGAGGATGAAGATGTACGATTACTTCTAAGTTTGCCTGGAGTTGATGTACGCACAGCTCTACTATTAAAATCTGAAATTAACCCCATCAACCGATTTGAAACTTATAAACGGCTTGTTTCTTGGGCTGGATTGGCTCCACGCGTTTACCAATCAGGTAATACTTTGCGGCATGGTGGAATCACACATGAAGGCTCAGGTATTTTGAGGTGGGCTATGATTGAGGCTGCTATGACGTCGGTTAGGTGTGATGAGTGGTTTGGCGAATTTTATGGCAGAGTTAAGGCTCGCAGAGGTGGTCAGAAGGCTATTGTTGCTGTTGCGAATCGTTTGTTTGAGGGTTGTGTGGGTGATGCTTGTTCGTCGTGAGGTGTATTGTGGTGTGAATCGGGTGTTGTATGAGAGAAAATTGGGTAGGGTTGGTTTTGATGTGTGAGTTGCTGATTTAAGATAGCTATTTGAGATAGCTATTTGTGGTGTGCTTGTTTAGTGGTGGTGGTTGGGTTACGTGAGGTGCTGTTTTTTTAGGAATTACGCCACCGCAGACATCAACCACAAGGGTTGAGTCTGTACCCCCACGGATTACTTGATTGATTTGGTGTGTTTTTGGTGGTGTTTGGGAAAGGTTAAATAGTGTTAATTTTGTTGTGTTGTTGGTTTCAGATATATAGTGGGTTGCCATAAGGTATCAATGGCAGATTTTCATGAGAGTAACGTTTTGTTTATGTGATTTAGTAGTGAATATTAAGATAGGTAAAAAATAGGGAATAATTTTGGGACAAGACATGTTAAATGTCAGTAGCAATAAAAATCGGTTACCCGAACTAAATTGACAAAGTCATGAACAAAAAATCACACAATATTCCAAATCGTTTATTTAGTGAATAATTCGGTATCATTTAAATTAAAAACAGTTATTTTGTTGCCTGGTGTAGAATAATTTTCTATATTATATTCTTCAGGTATTGAGTAGCATAACTGAATTTTTGGATTTTGAAAAGCAACAAGTGCCGAAGCTATTGTTGATAACTTTGTATTTAGTGGAACTAAAATATAATTGTCATTAGGTTTTTTAATAATAATGTCTTCAATTGCTTTTACTGCGGAAAATATGTTTTTGCAGGAAAATTCAAAATTTTCGCAATTACGATTTCTGTACTCATCTTTCCACTCATTAAATTTCTTTACAAAGAAATCCATTGTGTTTTTAAGTTTAGCGTTTGTAGGGTCTATTCCATGTCCAATTGCAATTCTATCTGGTTCAATTAGTTCAATTAAACGTGTGGCTCTTTCCATTTCAAAACCTGCTAGAAGTATCAAACAAATTTTTTCCGATGGTCGTAATATACCGGGATACCCCAATATGTTCCTCACGTCTTTACATCCCTTACTGAGCCATTTTTGTTCTGGTGGAACAGCTGTACCACCATAACTTTCTGCGCCTGTGTACATACAGAGTATTTGCTTAAACGTGTTTTTATATGAACGCAATATTTTCAATAGAATTAAAAGCCATTCGTGTGTAAATGTCGTAATATCTATAACTATATTTTCAATTTTATTGTTTTGTATTTTTTCTACAACCTTGGCAAAAATATCGGCTACTTCAATAGGATTTTTCATGTCCACTTGCTTGGTTTCACAATTTGGTAAACGCCCTGAGATTTCTGAAACAACCGCAGATGAAGTGTATGCGCAGTCATAAAAAACATAAGCGTATTTAACCTTAGATTCGTTGAGAGCAAAGGAAATATTTTTACACCGTTTCTCAAAACTCGCACAACAAAAAAAAGCAATATTATCCGGGATTCTATGATTAATACTCGCCAAATCAATAACATTATTATTTGTTATTCCTTATTCCTCCCAAAAATCATCTAAAGTCAATTGTTGAATATCGTCATCTGATTTTTCGCCAGTTATAGTTCTCAATCGCTTACCGTTTTCAAATGCGTGATGTAAGTCTTCGTTTGTCATAAAAAGATACCCCTGAAAACCTGAAGGGTCTAATATGAACGATGGTGCTAGTCGTCTATTAAGAATGTACAACCATGTTCTTCCATTTCCTTTTTTGTTTCCTATAGTTGTTTCATATAGATAATTTAAACGAACGCCCATCTTAAGAACATTGCTTATTTCTTCATCTGGTGTATTTGTAAGTGCAATAGAAAAAACCTTGCGTTCTGAACGTTCAGAAACAAGAATTTCGAAAAATGTACTGCCCATAGCACAAATAAGATTATGTAATTTTCCAATGATGTTTTTAGGCGAATCAATTGGATAAATTGCATCTTCACACGTTTGTTCCGTTCCTGGTTTTCTTAATTCTGTATATAAAAAATCATCGGATAATTTACGCATAACAGTATTCTGGATATCAGTAGGTATTTCGGTTATTTGATTAATAGACGGATTTTTACCGCAAACGACATCAAACATGTTGGATGCAGCATCAATGACGTATCTTACAATACCTGATGACAAGTGGATAATGGTATCTAACCCAGCATATCTAAATGTACTTCTTGATTTGCTTTTACCGCCAAGTGCTTTTATATAATTTGGTACAGCGTATCGTCTAACATCATCAGATTCTGTATAACCTATGCCTTCGCCAGCTAGATATTTAGCCCGAAGTTTTTCGCGTTCTTCCTCAATTTTTTCTTCTTGGTACTTGTATCCTGGAAAGAACTTCTCTGGTGAACTGGTAATTCCAACTATTTTCAAACGTCTATCAAGAATTTCAATAATTTTTTCTCTGAAGTTACCATCATAATTGGTTGTGTATCGCGATGAAATGTTTATTGCCTGATAGTCGTGTGGCGATTCAATCAGAACACCATTTGATGTTAAATATGTTTTGTACATTTCATATTGCGATGATATTTTCAAACTTATAGTAGGTTGTGTTCTGCACGAAATCCATGTATTAAGAATTTCTGTTTGTGTTTTACTAAGGTTATCTGCATCATCTATAAATAAATAAATATTTTTATTTGTCGGAAATCCGGGCAGATCAAGTAACTTTTTGAAAACTGGGACAATAAATCGAAGAAAAGACAATAGAGGTAAACTATATTTAGGATCATTTTTATCTGAATTTGGATTAAGGTTGATAATATAATTATAAAATTGTTGTTGCAATTCTTCTGCATGATTATAAAGCGATTTAAAAAAATAACTGGAACTTGTAAAATCGGGTTTGATTTCGTCTTTACACCCGCTCAAGTGCATATATCTGGAATAAGTGTTATCAAAGAATTCTTTGTATTGGAGTGCATCGTATGAATCAAATGTAATTTTTGATAGCAAAAGAAGTGAGTGCATCAGCACATGTAAGGTCATAAAATGTTCATTTATCATATAAGGGGCATGTCTGTTTTCTAAAAATCTGAGTTCTGTTAAACTTAATGTTGTTTTTTTTACAGGAACATAAAAAGCTAAATAATCCAACTGTGAAGATGTCTTAGTAGGCGTATTTTGAAGCAATAAAACATCTGGCATAGAGCAACGAATTAACATGCTTTTACCACAACCGCGCGCTCCAGACATTATGATGTTTCCAGCACGACGGATTTGTGGGAAATCTGAGTACATCTCTACAAATAATTGTTTTGCTTTATAAGCGTCCATCTCTTCCGGACTCATAACGTCAAATGGATTTTCAAGCATGTATTGTCAAACCCTTTACCTGTTTTTTCAAAGATGTTCCATTTCCAAATTTTGAAATACTACTTATATTTTCCGCGTTGTCTGGTTCCAAAAACTGGTTCAATTTATAAATACTTTCACTCGGATAACCTAATAGTCGCAACCTGAATGTTTCTTGCGTAAGAGATTTGAAAGAAACATCTTTTTGCATAACATCGATTTTTACGTTTAAGGTAGTTATATTTATGAACCCCCCGGCATATTTGCGGCAGTATTCTAACTCTCTCATACATTTTGCAAGTCGTAAAAGAATTTCATCATACAAATAAATTGTCTTATTCCCTTTTTTCAACTTTTTTTGTGTTAAATCAAATTGTATTCTATAATGGAAGCTAATGGTTTCACCTTTAAAACTCAAAGGTTCTAACGCGGCTGAATATTCGTGATATAATCTATTGTTCTCAGGAATAGCAATATTTTTTGCTCTACTAAAATCATCTGCCAATTCATCTGCAAATCTCAGAATTGCTGCCAACACAACTGCTCGTATGTGTAAACCATTACAAGGTTCACTGTCTGCTAAATTTCGTAAAGTATCTTTGTCCAAAAAGTTATTTGGAGAAGAACTATGCCAATTATAGCCACCATGAGCCATAGCAATATCAGAAACAAATTTCTTTTCAACATTATCAAGTGGCAACAGTTTATCCAGCTTACATATTACACGATCAATTTCTCTTTCATGTTCACTTCTTCCATAAATATTGCCTAAGTCATGAAAATGAATAGATAACAACAATATATACAACTCATATCCGCTTAACTCTGCCGTTTTATTACCCAGAAGCATTTTTGCTCTATCCATGACCATTTTCACATGATTAACACCATGGTCAGTTAATACGCCATCACCATTTACAGCAACTCCAAGATTTGCTTCAGGATGATAGTCTTTATTTAAAATAGTTTCTACATCTGCAAATTCTTTAATTATATTATCTTTGAACTGTGGAAATTGTTTTGCTTTCCCTGATAATTTTCTCTGTTCCATTTCGTGTCTAAGACCGTCTGTTTCTTGATAAAAATAAGTCATCAGAATGCTTCTCCGTTTCTTTCAATAATCTTTCGAAAAACATGTTCCGCTAGTAACGGTGGTACAGCATTTCCTACTTGTTGTTGTTGAAATCCTATGCTGCCTTTGAACACATAGTTATCTGGAAATGATTGTAATCGCGCTGCTTCCCTCACTGATAATCCTCGGTCAACCCAAGGGTGTATAAGCATATTTTTACGATAATTCCCTATAACTACTGATGGTTCGTTTTCCTTGAGTCTGTAATAAATTCCAGTATGACAACGTGAGCAATCGGTATAGTTCTTCATTAGCTCTTTTGGAATGGCTTTCCAATTATCGCCTTGATGAATGTGCTTATAACGTTCCATAACATAGTTTGAGTTTTTCGAAACTAAATGGCCTGTGGATTTTAATAATTGTCCCCTGAGTTTTTTTGTATATTCATTTTGAGCAGGTTGTGCATAAGGTAGAACATCTACACTGGCACCATTCGTCAGATAGGGTAAATCGTTAAAGGCATCTCGTACTGTGACCGTAGGCTGATTTGTTTCTTTTTGAAGTTGAATCGTAATTCCTGCTTTTGAACCCACAAGAAAAAATCTTTTTCGCCTTTGGGGGATTCCAAAATCAGAGGCATTGAGTATTGCATGTGAACATGTATACCCAGTGGCTTCAAAATCAGAAACTATCTTATAAACAAAATTTCTTGACTCAAAATTAACTATGCCTGTAACATTTTCAAAAACCACCCAATCGGGTTGCCACAATTTAAGTATGCGAATAAATTCTGTATATAACCAGTTTTGAGGATTATTTCTATGACGCGTTCTCCTGTTTGATGTTGAAAAACCTTGACATGGTGGGCCACCAAATAATATCTTTTGTTTTGAAGATTTCATTATAGGTGCAGGAATTTGTTTTATATTTGCAACATCCTCATTTAGGAGCGTTGTGTTATTGTGATTAAAGGTATATGTCTCTGAAACAATGTAATTTTTTTCCACAGCAAGAGACACATCGATGCCAGCCATTTTTGCACCCAAAGAAAGACCACCAGCACCAGCGAATAAATCGATACCAATGGTCGTGAATCGTTTTTTAGCTGGCATTTACTTTCTCCTTATAAGCTATGTCTGTTGAATATTCTGTGACAGGTATCTTATATATTTAATTCTTAAGATAGTCTCCGAAAACCTTCTAAATATGGCTTGAAACGCTGTTACGCGTGTCATGTTTAGGGGCAAAATGTGGGTTTTCGGATGTTGTCTTAATAATTATGTGTTTGGTTTTTTGTTTATCAAATTTTTGGTGCTGTTCAAACACAGGTTAAAATTATGTTGCGCACAACGACATAATTAACGTTTACATATAATTGGGAGTTTAAAAACCAAAAACATTTAATGAGTTTTTAGAACAGAGAAAAAAGTTGATACGTACAAATGAAAGAAAAGTGTTTTACCATGTACAAAAACTAAAACTAAATAACTGTTGAGAGCATATAAATGGATTAAAGAAAGGTGCACTTATGGATTTCAAGGTTTTTCTTGATTCGACAGACAGTCGAATTAAAAGATATGTTGATGTAACTATAGAAAAAATAAATGTTCACTCGTCTGAATTTCATTTGGTTGATATGCGAAATACAATTGATAATCAAACGATATGCACGTGCATCCAAAAAAATTCGTCAAACACATCATCAGATAACACTGAGAGAATTATGTATGAACAAGCAAAAACAGAATTAAGTGTGGTTATTAGTGATTGGGGTAAATGTGTAATAATTACCGATAAACCATTTTTTGATAACTGGTTCTCACATTGTACGGATAATTTTTGGTTTGTGACCGTTTCTGAGTGGGAGCGAGATTACGCACCGCCACATGTTGATAAATTTCTTCAATATGACCTAATACAGTTTTTCGCGTGGTGTGGTGCCGATATGGATGAAGACCAAATGCGTAAGTTTGGTCATATCAACAGTACGGTTGATTGTATTTTTGATGTTTGCGTGCATAAAGCGGATATAAAAATTTCTATGCGGTCAGGTAGGATATGCCCTGATTGTCGGCGTAAACTTTTGGATTTTGGTTTGTCAGTCATGCAATTACAGGCGATTGATGTTTTGCTTAAAATAATGTCCAAGAATGCTTCTTATGATAAAGTTTTCATTGTTCACGGGCACGGAACTTACAAAGATACAGTTGCACGCTATATAGAAAGTTTGGGACTTACACCTGTTATTCTTTCGGAGCAAGATAATCAAGGCAGAACTATAATTGAAAAGTTTGAAGCTTATTCAGATGTTGATTTCGCTATAGTATTGTATACTCCCGATGATATAGGTGGAGTTATTACGAAACCTAGTGATTTAAGGTCGCGGGCAAGGCAAAACGTCGTTTTTGAGCATGGTTATTTTACTGCGAAACTAGGCCGAAAAAACATTGTTGTTTTGCTAAAAAATGATGTTGAAAAGTTAAAAATAGAAACCGCCGGAGACAATGACGGAATAGTTTATATTCCTTTGGATGATAACAACTGTTGGAAAGAACAAATAAAACGAGAGTTAAGAGCGTCGGGATATAACGTAACCTAATAAATTTAACGGTACATAAGAATGGTCGAATGCATGATAAGAAAAGTTGTACAAAAATTTTATGATGACTATTATAATTCCACAGATTTTAGGGTGTGGCAGAATAGATTTGTTAACGATATTTATTCCTGTTTGATGAGCGTAGGCAAGGAGATACCAACTGTCACCGCTTTATGTGATGTTATGTCAGAGAAACGGTATCGTGGTTTACATATCGAGAGTAAAAAAATTCACAGTCGAAGCACATCGGGCGTTAATTTTGAATGTAGGGGTAAATCGGTTACAAAGGAACTTGCGGATATGGTGATTGTATCTCTTGTTACGTTAGATAGACAGATAGTTTTTATGAAAACTGCTTTTATCCAGAATAAACGTGCAACTCGACAAAACGCTTTGCATACATCACAACCCTCAGATAGTTGGGTTATTGACCAAGAACAATTGTTTCTCTTAAAAAATTTCCCAACATTTACAGGTGCTTCAGGCCTTTTCAATGACATCCAGTTTTCGTTTCTTAATCATTCAAGGTCGCTTGGTAATTATGGTTTGTTTTCATCTAATGGTGATATGACTTTTTTAACGGCTCAAAATGTATTCCACAATCAAAACTCTAACGGCAGAGTAGTTTTTGATAGCATAAAACGTAGTAACATAATTTTTTCGAAATCTCATATCAACCATGAGTATTTTGATAAAGACTACAGTAGATACTGCAATTGTCCAGGTGGTTTAGGGTGTGACGATTGGATGCGTCTTTATTTCTATAATCCACCATTTTTTAGGAATTATAGTTATGCTTTGGATGTCTCTGAAGTTGTAAAAGAACTTACGTATTTTAATATCGGTGATTTGTCAATTATAGTCGGGCACGTAACAGATGCTGAACTATATAGTTATACGGGAAAATTGTTACTCGCCGCCTTCGGACATAAAATCAACGAAGTATACTTTAGAGATTATTTTAATGTTGAAGACAAAGTTTTGGAAATGGATGACATTGATGTAAATGTCGTTCTAAGCCATGTAGAGTTGGGCGATAATAGGTAAATTGGAATTGTCAATTGGAGCAACTAAACATTTCCTCCGTATAGTTGGATGAGTTGTTTTAGTTTATCATCACATTTGCAACCTTTAAAATTGCAATCAACGATAAACACGCCGCCATAAGGTGGAGTAGACCAGACACATTTTCCTGTTTGTCTATCCCACTCCCTAACGGTTCCATCTGTAGAGGTAGATAATATACGCAATCCATCGGCACTATACACTGCACTATATACAAAACTAGTGTGTCCTTCGAAAGCGCGTATGCACTTACCCGTTTTTTTGTCCCACTCCTTAACATTTCTATCCCTAGATGCTGACAATATGTATAATCCATCGGTACTATATACTGCACTATGCACATATGCAGTGTTTTTTTCGAAAACGCGTATGCACTTTCCTGTTTTTCTGTCCCATTCTTTAACAGTGCCATCATAAGACGCAGAAAGAATACGCTCACCATCCCTACTATACACCGCACTACTCACGTTTTCTTTATGTCCTTTAAGTGTGTGCAAACACGTTCCAGTGGCTCTATCCCACTCCACAATATCCCCGTTCATAGCTGTAGCGAGTATGCAAGTCTCATCTTCATTATACACCACACTATTCACTCTATAATCGGAGACTTTAATGGTGCGTAAACATATTTCTGTTTGTTTGTCCCATTCTTTAACAGTGCCATCATAAGACGCAGAAAGAATACGCTCACCATCCCTACTATACACCGCATCCTCAACTGACTTGGTATGACCTTTAAGTGTGTGCAAACACGTTCCAGTGGCTCTATCCCACTCCACAATAGTTCCATCCCCAAACGCAGACAATATACAAAATTCATCGACACTATACGCTACACAATTCGCAAAACTATTGGATTTTTTGAAGGCGCGTAGACATTTGCCTGTTTGTCTATCCCACTCTCTAACAGTCCCATCGTAAGCTGCTGTTAATATACGAGACCCATCTTTTGGACTATACACAGCAGTTTCAACACCACTAGCACGTCCTTTGAATTCTTGTATGCACTCGCCAGTTTCGTTATCCCACTCTCTAACAGTCCCATCACCAGATGCAGACAATATACGCAATTTATCGCCATCGGCAATATACACCGCATTATACACATAGCTATTGTGACCTTTGAAAATACGTAGACATTTACCTGTTTCTCTATGCCACTCCCTGACAGTCCCATCTCTAGACGCAGTTAGTATGTAAGACTCGCTTTTCGGACTATACACCGCACTGCACACATAGACTGCATGTCCTTTGAATTCTTTTAGACACTTACCTGTTTGTCTATCCCACTCTCTAACAGTCCCATCACCAGATGCAGACAATATACACCTTTCATCAGCACTATACACCGCAGTCTCCACAACAATAGTATGTCCTTTGAATTCTTTTAGACACTTACCTGTTTGTCTATCCAACTCTCTAACAGTCCCATCACCATATGCAGACAATATACACCTTTCATCAGCACTATACACCGCACTATACACCGCACTATACACATACGCAATATCTTTGAAAATACGTAGACATTTACCTGTTTGTCTATCCCACTCTCTAACAGTCCCATCGTAAGCTGCTGTTAATATACGAGACCCATCTTTTGGACTATACACAGCAGTCCGAACAATACCAGTGTGTCCGTGGAACTCTTTTAGGCACGCGCCTGTTTGTCTATCCCACTCTCTAATTGTATTATCCCAAGACGCTGTTAATATGCACAAACCGTCGGCACTATACACAGCAGTCTCAACACCATTTGTATGTCCTTTGAAAATACGTATGCATTTACCTGTTTCTCTATCCCACTCTCTAACAGTCCCATCATAAGATGCGGATAATATGTGTGATCCATTGATACTATATACACAACTCTTTACACCCGCAGAATGTCCCTGAGATAGAAAAGTATCAGTTGAAAGGGTACTCTCAGTGAAGCATGTGGGTTTAGTTGTTGGTGTAGAAAACAAAATATTATTTAAGGATACATTGGTTAAATCCAATTTGGATAAGTCCTCAGCCACTATTTGGTCTTTACGGGATGTACGCCAAACACCTATGACATTATTAACTGCCAAACCTGCTTGAGAATCATCCAAGCGTAGCTTATCAAGTAACTCGTGTAATTGTGTTCGGTTACTACATTTTTCTTGATTTTGGTAATCTTCATAGTACCCGCCTAACATGTCAAGGATATATGGGGGCAACTCACGGTCTTTAATCTCATGGGGGATAATAAAAGGTCCAGACTGAGATAACGCCGTATCCAGTGCGTTAACGATGTGTAAAGCGGATAAAAAGTCTCGAAAATGTTGATGACGGAAAGTGTAACGCGTTTTTTCCACAGGTACATTTTCTACGGATAACAAATGGAATACATTGACAAGCAAGTCTATAAACGACGGCGTATCTGATTGAGAGGCATTAAAAAGTAACTTTGTAAATGATTCGTCTTGACAATTAATATTGTACCGTTCTATAGCTTCAGCCAAAAATACCTGTGCACTTGAATGAATGGCTACTTTGTTGTTATCAAGAAAATCCATCATATCTTTTCGCATAATCATTTTTTCTTCTGAAAACAATTTTTTAGTTTCCATTAGCCAAGCAGCATAGGGAGCAACCCAAAATAGCGCAACATACGCAGAATAAAGAGTGTTCTGTTGTGCGACATCAACTAATTTAACCAGTTGACACAGTAAATAATTGTATATCAATTCACCTGTGGTCTGAGGACCCATGGTGGTTTTAAAAGGTTTGAACCGAAATAGGCATGATTCTTCGACACTTTTTTGTTTCACAGCACAAGTGTTGGCAAACAATGTTAACATCATAGGAGTTGCAAGGAGTTTCTGATAGTTAGCTGGCAAGTTGACATTATCTAAGTGTGGGTTGACGGCTTTAACATTTGTCCAAAATTTTTCAATTCTTTCAGGAGATAAGGGTTCAATGCCATATTTTGCAAACCCCTCTAACGGATAAGTGTCTAAAAAATTGTATCGAGAAGTGATAACGATACGTGTTCTGGGACGCGCGACAAATTTTTTGATTTCCTGAATTACTGCCATATTTGGTTCTCTATAGATTTCGTTAAACCCATCCAGTAACAAGATGACTGGATTATTTGTAGTGCTCAAATCAAAATTATTATAATAATCTTTTAGGTATGATGAAATAAAATTTTTCTGTTTTTCAATGTTGTATTCATTTAATGGCACATATAGCGGTAACTCTTTTTTCTCTTTTAACAATTCTTCCCAAATTCGTAGTAGAGACGTTGTTTTACCTGTACCACCCTCACCTATAAAGACAAAATTGCCCTTATGGTTTTTGATAGTATCAATCAGTGTTTCAGTTTTTTTGTGTTTATCTCTAAGTAAAATATCAATAGGTTTTATGGGGGGTACACCACGACAATCGCACGAAAAAATATCCACAACCAAACACCAACCGATAAACCCAAAAAACACAAACTAAAGAGACAAAACCTGCTCCAAATACTCACCAG
>JGI24702J35022_10002235_pt1 | contig 11901 bp, 8 predicted proteins | sample TergutTh196P4_FD_35022 | JGI IMG/M metagenome (IMG submission 35022)
CGGAAGAACCGGAGTGCGTCTATATGGGCATGGATCCCAAAACATGGTATGTTACCAAGGAAATGGAAGAAGTTGTTTTGTGCGAAAACATGGTCTTTGGCATGAACATAGACATACATGACCCGGCTTTCCGAAAAGACGTTGGCGTGATGTTTGGTGATACTGTAATCATCAAGGATAAGCCGGAACTGCTGGTTATGGTCCCGGAAGAACTAGTGATAAAATGATGGCTGCCATTCATTGGCGTTTACCATCTTGACAGGCCCATTTTGGGGTCAGGCACTTTTAGAAAAATTCAAAACATTGAGCCTTGCGATTCGCCCCGCTGTACAAAAGTTAATTGAAGAAGCCGACTCATTTGCAAAAAGCGGTGAGGGTAGCATCCCATTTGAAGAGTTATTCGGAATGGAGGAGTAGTCGGTGTATAAATTGACTTTTGCGCTTCTATGCACCTGATATGGAATACAATAAATATTGTCGACCCGAGAAACACTGTGTGCACAATGCTTCTCGGGTCGATCGTATTGCCGGTATTTCCCAAAGAACGCGATGTAAATCAATTATTCAACAATTTGATTCTCAGACAGGCTGATTTACCGGTAGTGGAATTCGTGGAACGGGCGTTCCGGCTGACACTGGCGCGGGGTGCGACAACGACGCCCATGTTGACCAAATAATTATAGTGTAGGTCATTGGCTCACCCCACCAGATGTCGTACTTGACAATGTGTGATATGATTAGTATATCAATGAGACTATATGCGAAAGAGGGTGTTGTGTCATGCCGCTAACGATAAAGTTTAGGGAAACGGCGGATGTCGAAGCCGATGTTGATATTGCTAGATTCACATCTGATAGGGAATCGTTACATATTGAATTCGCAAGAGTAATATCCACCAATGCAGAAAGCAAAGAAATTGAGGAACTTGAGATTTGTTCGACGCACAGGTTGCCAATTGCGAACGCAATGGATACTCTCCTTGGCCTTTTCAGGGCTCTAATTGACCATGAGAAAGAATATAAGACTGGGTACGGAATCACTATACCTGACAACAAGGAGTCTGATTAAGCATGGCAGCTTCTGAGGTATCCCTGGCATCAAAACAAAAAAGTAGCTCGAACCTGCTGGTTGGTCATGTGAGATATAGTGATCTGATGAAGCTGTCCTATGATCTATTGAGCGAATCAGTAGGAACCCGGTTTCAGAACACTGCGGGGAAAATTGCAAAAAACTGGTTGGGCGAGATCAAAAGGAAACAGGAATCGCAGCTGACACTCGAAAAGTTCTTAAATCACATGGAAACCATTCAGCCAAACTACAGGTTGATTGTTTTGCTCACCCGTGAGAAGAGAGCGTTTATTGATCAATTGTTTGGCATGGACACAACGCAACATGTATTGTCGACTAAGTCCACCAACAATCTGATTGTTATATCGAAAACCCCCACAACAGCCAACGTCTTTGAATATAGCGCTATCTATTCAGACGCGCTAATTGCCGGGTGCGAGTATTTCGACTTTATGGTGCATGGTGAAAATGAGGTAGACGAAAAGGAATATACTAAGATAACAAAGGATGAGTGGAATGCCTTCGGTAGATGAGCATCAGGAAAAATATTTGCACAACAAAAAGCTGCTCAGCTCTGACGTTTTTAGCAAAGGCGAAGAGTTTGCTGATTGGCATGTCACAATCTTGTTTTACGAGGCAGTTCACCTGATTGAGCGAGAACTTGCAAAACAGCTTCCTCTGCCGTTCCACTCAAAAGATCACACGGTTCGAATAGGATGGGTAACGCGAACTACGGCTCTAAACAGCATTTGCAAAGCCTATGTTACCATATACATTCAAAGCAGGAGGGCAAGGTACGATTGCGTTAAATTCACAAAGCAGGATATCATCAACTTAGAAAAACAATTTACCATGATAGAGGATCACCTTAATCAAATGCCCGCATAGGCTGCATCCCGCGCAACCATCACCGACCTCTCCCACACCCGGGAGGGGGCTTTTTCTTTTTGCCCGCTCCGAAGCCGGCGAGCCCATGTCGGCGATTATTGAGAGGTTGATTGTGGGGCGAGGGGGAAAACTTACGACAATTCTGTACCAATAATGTACCAATCCATGCAGATTTTCACGGTTTCACGCGGTTTCGAATAAAACCCCAGTAAAAAAGAAAACGCCCTGTAGCCTTAGAAACTACAGCGTTTTCAATGGTGCCGGCGACCGGGGTCGAACCGGTACGGGATTTCTCCCACGGGATTTTAAGTCCCGGGCGTCTGCCTGTTCCGCCACGCCGGCATGTGTAAGACCTGATGACACGTCATTTTGCTTTATCCAAAAGCTCGGTGAAAGAAAATATAGCTTTATGAGCGAAATCTGTGATAATATATGGTGGTCGTCGAAATACAATTTTTATATCACGGAGGAATTATGCACACAGAGAGAATCGCAGAAAACATTTTCCGCATCCCGGTAAAACTGCCGGACAGCCCGCTAAAGGAGCTTAACAGCTATTTAATTAAAGACCGGGAACGCAGCTTGCTGGTCGACACAGGGTTTGCCATGGACGAGTGCCTTGAAGCGCTTCTAAGCGGAATCGAGGAAATAGGGGAAAACCCGAAAAATATCGACATATTCCTGACCCACATGCACTCGGACCATACCGGCCTTGCGGCTGAAATCGTCGGGGAAGGGAAGCGAATCCTGATAAGCGAGACGGATTTCAAGTGGCTGAAAACATCCGAAGACGAAGACGAGCTTGTCTTTCAGAGTCTTGTGGACCGCTTTCGGGCCGCGGATATGCCCGCTTTCATCCTTGACAATATGAAGAGCATAAACCCTGCAATCGCATATTCCCCGAGGGTCGGTTCAAATCAATACTTCAGCGTTCGCGCCGGCGAGGTTTTTGATGTGGGCGGATACCAATTCGAATGCATCCCCACACCCGGGCACACGCCGGGACATATGTGCCTGTGGGACGAAGGCAGCGGCATCATGCTTACAGGCGACCATATCCTGTTTGACATTACCCCGAACATAACCTCGTGGCCAAATGTGGCAAACTCTTTGGACGATTACCTCAACTCTCTGCGGAAAATCTCCGAATACCCTGTCAGGGTGGCGCTCCCGGGCCACAGGAAGACCGGTGATTTTCAGCAGCGCATAAAGGAATTGCTGTCCCACCACGAAGTCCGCCTCAATGAAGTGGAACGTCTCATCCGCGAATCACCCGGCTCCACTGTATACGAGATATCCGGAAAGATGCGCTGGAAGATAAGGGCATTCGACTGGGCTGACTTTCCTTCTCCGCAGAAAATATTCGCTGTGGGCGAATGCATGTCGCATCTCGACTACTTGATGCACCTCGGAAAAATCAGATATGACGTAGATAACGGCATACTCAAGTACTACTGTATATAGGCGGTCGGCAAGGCACTACCTTGTCCCGAAAATCCTGTCCCCAGCGTCCCCGAGGCCCGGGATTATGTACCCGTGTTCGTTGAGATGCCCGTCGATCGCGCATGTGAGGACCTCGACATCGGGGTGCTCGCGCTCCATTTTTTCGATGCCCGGAGGGGCTGATAGGATCGAGAGCAGCTTTATCGACCTTGCGCCCGCCTGCTTCAGATACCGCGCCGCCGCCGCCGCCGTCCCGCCTGTCGCCAGCATGGGGTCAAGTATAAAGCAGTCGCGCTCGGCAATATCCGGCGGGAGCTTGCAGTAATACTCAACCGGCCCCAGCGTTACAGGGTCGCGGTAGATGCCGATGTGCGCGACCTTTGCGGACGGGATAAGGTTGAGCATGCCGTCGACCATGCCCAGCCCGGCGCGCAGTATCGGGACCAGCGCAAGCTTTTTCCCTGAGACGGTTTTGCTTTTCGTCGCCGCGACGGGGGTGATGACCTCGATATCCTCAAGCGGCAGCCCCCGCGTCGCTTCATAGCACATCAGCATAGCGATTTCGCTGACTACCTCGCGAAAAACCTTGACGCCGGTGTCCTTGTCGCGCAGGATAGTGAGCTTATGCTGGATAAGCGGATGAGTCAGCAACGTATGAGGCATAGAGAAGCCCTCCTGCAATAATAAGAAGTGAGAGATAGCCCAATTGGTCTCTCATTTTTTTGTGAAAACACACCGGAATTTCACCGTTATGTTACACCACAGGAGAGCAAAAGTCAATTTTTATTCAAAGTCAAATTTCATCAAACGGTTTGTTCAAAAGCGATTTCCAAATATGAGATTTCGGCGGCGGTGCACCAATCTTTACAATGTCAATAAATCCATCATGAGAATCTGGTGAACTGCCTTTTGTAATCGGACCAGAAAATAAATTTGAGTCACGCAGTTCGAGCAGGGAGTCTTGATTATTACTAATGCTGTCTCCATATCCGAACGAGAGGATATTTACCTCGTCCAGATGGTTTGATAAGTATTGCGATAAAACTAATGCGGTAGATTTTGATATATAATCGGCTAATACATCCTGAACTAACCAAATTGTTTTTCCGCCCCATGCCATACCGACTTGTGATTTTACTATTAACTGACTGACCATACGCGCCCAAACCTGCCTGTAGTTTATGCCAGGTGCGTTATGCCTTTCTCCTTGAAGAATAGCGTCCTCGCAGGCCATTGCAATTTGCGTTCGTTTCTCTTTGTTCCCGCCGGAAGTACTTGAGGTCATTATCTCAATAATAACAATTGGGTCAGAGGGAAAATTGTCAATCCACATTTCACCGTTACGCAAAGCCAATGAAAATTTGTTCTTATCTGCCATCTTCTGCACAGAATTAGCCGGAATACCAAGTAGCAACGAAATCTTAGAAATCGGCTCGCGTTTTATGCCAGTAAGGACATAGTCAAACGTATAATCAAATGACTTGGTTTCCTCGTCCTCGGTTGACGCCTCTGTCTTAATCTTTACTTCAGACCAAACAGAATATGTTTTGCTTTTGTCCAAACCAGCATACTCAAACAGTTGCTCTCGGATATATGTTTGATGAATGGACTGATTGCCATTCTTCAGAGATAATAGCCTTCTTGGACAAACAATCCAGGGCTGCTCTCCGGCGCGAGATTGAAGTGAGCAAACACCGCATTGGATTGTTTCTTTTCCAAGTATACGCTTTCTCAACAAGGGATTATTTCGCAGGCTTATAGCTGATTGATAGCGATTACCGCCTCCGTCACACTCAGCATCCATAAATGGACACCATGCACGCCGCAAATTGCGCTCGGCTTCGTCATTCCAATGTTGAAGCCGATACCCGAAAAGCTCATAAATTGTGCTCATCTAAGTATCCCCATATCTTATTTCCCATGGCATACGCCAATGGTGGCGGTACTGAGTTTGCAACCTGTCTGTGTTGGTCAAGGTCTTTAACTCTTCCTGATCGTGAACGAATTGGCCCCAGTAACTTGTATTTATCATCGTAACCGTGTATACGCATATATTCACGAGGCGTAAGATAACGATTATCTGTCGGATGAAAGAAAATCTCGCCGCACCGCAATGTGTTTGACGGTTTTTTTCTATCAAGCCTTAGATACTTTGTTGTATCTTTCGGCATAAGGTTACCGCGAATTTCAACGCCGACGTGCGTTTGCGCTGCAAGATATGAACCTTCCGGCACGTACGAAATTCGTTCACGATCACGAGCCGGCGTAACGTCAACATGACTATCTTCACAGTTTTGAAATGTCGTGCCTTGCGTTTTTGGCATCGGCTCACCTAAACCGAGCAATGCTTCCCCAACGGTCGTGTACGATGGGAGACTAAAAAGATTCACGTTTTCGCTGTACGGAACGTGCGTTTGTTCTGGGAATTCAAATCCATTTTGGTCACGGGTTGCAACTATAAAAACGCGTTCTCTGAGTTGCGGTACGCCGTAATCGGCCGCACAGCAAACTTTCCATTTTGGCATGTACCCAATGCGGTTGAGTTCATACAAAAATTGATTCAACACACCGCTTTTCTCGCCGTTCTTTCCCCTTGCGGAGAGTAACCCCTTAACTTGCTCAAGTAATATCGCTTTTGGTTTGAGGTGTTCAGCAAATCGTATAATTTCAAAAAGTAATGGTCCACGCTCATCTTCAAGTCCGTTTTGTTTTCCCGCAAGCGAAAACGGTTGGCACGGAGGGCCACCAAAGAGCAAATCCAACTCTTCTGGCATAAGGGAGAACAAATCTGAAATGTCTCTCGGTTCGACAGTACGGATATCCGATTCAATTACACGAGTGTCAGAGCATTCGCGTAGGGCGGCGGCTCTGAGCGTTTGACAACAATATTTGTCAATCTCAAGTTCGGCAAGTATTGAAAAGCCGGCTTTTTTAATTCCTATGTCCATTCCACCTGCGCCGGAGAACAGACTAAATGCTTTGCGTTTGCTCATTTTTTCCTCCACTTGCTTCCCACGTCCTCGGAAACCAAGCATTCTATATCCATGCTCGCATCCTTAGCCTTACCACTATATATAGCGTCATTATAGCATGGTCATGCACACAGTACAAGCACAGATTTATATGTATTTACCATTATTATTGGTATTCAAACAAAAGACTAAAATTAGCATATCACGTTAAGTGTCCAATAAACACCCCAATTGGGAGTTTTATTGGTTTTATTGGTTTTATTGGTTACCCATGGCGCATTTGGTTCAGAAATAGTATTGAAAAAGTATTGAAAAAGTATTGATAAAACCACATAATATTTGACTAATACGTTAAAATATGTTAAATATTTCTTTATGTATATAAATACATTCAATTGGGGGGTTGATAATGTGAAAATTAGACAAAAAAAACTTATCGCGTTTTTCCTAGTGTTCGTATTTGTGGGTCTGATGCTGCCGCTGAGCGTAATCGCAAACCCTGCGTCACCTATTTCCGATGACTATGTAAAAGTATTTACAACGCAGGGGAAGCCAATCTGGATTAAACTGTCGCTGCCCAGCGGCGCTCTGAGTACTTCGCTGACTCCAGGCAGCTCTGTGAGTTTCCGGCTGGATTACTGTTTTGATGGCGCGTCGGCCCTCAAACCCGTGGCGGGCGATTCACTGCAATTATGGGTTTCCGGATTTCCGGACGGAACAGTTCTACTTCCCTCAAATATGCATACTACCGGCAATACATACCGCAGCGGAGTTATCACATTGAATTTCGCGGACGTCGGCGGCTATCATCTGATCGACGGCTTAAGCGGCTGGATGACAGTCACTTTTATGGCAAGCGGGAATCAGACCCCCGGTGAGTACAGTCCTCAAATTGTAGGCAACGGTTCGGTCAGTAATATTATTCTCGTCGAGAAAATCAAAATAATTGAGCCGGGAACAGACCCCGGACCATCCGGCCCTCCGGTTGCCGCCTACAGTTTTATTGCAAAGTATGCTGAACATGTCTTGTATCCTGACGACAAGGACGGCTATATAATGGAGTTATATCAATATGATGTTCCAATCGCTCCCGCCTATATATCTTATGAACTTGTGGTACAGGACGGTGGCGGCGAGGTATGGGAGAACAGCCGCGTAGAGGATTTCGACTACATAACAATCACAGACACCTTGGGACCGGGACAGGAATTTGCCATGGAAGGAGAACCTGACCCGAGGCGGGAGTTTGGCACGGAGCCACAGAGTTACGGCGGGACAGCTCCTGTTTATAACATAACGATATTCAAACATACCCTGAGCGGAGGCGTAGACAGTGTAGAAGTATATTCTATTGATAAAACGGATCCCGGTGTACAGATAACCGTTTCCGCTGACAGAAAAACGTTCACTTTAAAGATCGCAAAGGACACCCATCTCAATTACGGCGACAATCCATCTTCTGAATTGTTTGACGAATACTGCGGTATCAGACTGGATTACTATGCCAAAGTGACTAACGATGAAGAAATAACTTTCTACAATAACGCCAAAATCGAATATGTCAAGAACCAAGAGGTGACAAGCGGCGCGTCAGGCGTCGAAATAAACGTGATCAAGCAAGCCGGAGCGGACTTTATTAAGAAAGAAGTAGCAAAATGGTCGGGAGTGGGCAGCATTGATAGCTGGATTGATTATTGGGTCGCGGAAGACAAAGGGCTCCATGGTGCCAATGACCCATTGATAGTAAACGTCGATGATTTTCTGGTTTATTATATATACTATACAAATACCGGTGATGAGCCCAAACCAATCGGTTATACGGTTTATGATGAATTGCCTACTGAGCTTGAGCTTGTTCAATTGCGCACAGATTCCGTTAATCCATACGGACATGATCTCAACGGTTTTAAGTTTGATTACGATTTGCCAACTCATAAGATAACGCTCACAAGCACACGCGTTATTGATATCGATGAGACAGGCTGGGTGAGTTTTGTAGTCAGAGTTAAAGATACAGCTGAACCTGGACAGCCCATATTTAACTCAGTCGGGACAAATACGACGGTGGTAAAAACCGACGGTTATGCCATACAGGTAGTAAAATGTGACGCGGATGATAACGAAACGTATTTAAATGGCGCTGAATTTAAACTGTATGTATTCGAAAGCGGAGACTATACGCCATATAAGGAACTCGGTTCTGATGTGGTGCTGGTAACAAGCTTTGACGGAAAAACCGAGGTGAAAAACCTCCCCGTCGGAAAGTATAAACTGGTTGAAACAAAAACTCCTGACAGCTACACGCTTGCTCTGAACAGTTTAGAGGTAGAATTTGAAATACTGCCGGAATCTGCAGGATTTAAAGGCATTAATAAAATTGCCATTCTCAGCGCTCCCGGTAACATGCCCGATCCTATTGACAATAATGGGACTGCGGTCTTTAGAATTCCTAATGACAAAGAAGATATACCCAAAGGTAATATTTTAATTTTCAAGGAAGTCTTAGGCGAAAACGACGAACCCGGAGAGTATAAGGTAACACTCACTGCGGGAGTCGGTAATTATTTGCAATTCGATTCGACCGGCGAGTATACCGGAACAGGCGCTGCTGAATTCTTGATATCGCTGAGTGAAACGCTGCCGGTTTCGCTGAGAAACATCCCCATCGACTTGGGGCCGATAACCGTAACGGAAAAACCCTCGTTCGGATACAGCGCGGCGTATTCGATTGGCGGCGCGGCAGGTAGTGTCGTTCTGTTCACTCAAAACAAGCAAACAGTATTTGTTACCGTCACCAACACGCCTTCCGAAGCTGAGCCGAGCGGTACTTTGATACTGGAAAAAACGGTGATCGGTGACGGCGCTGATCCTGAAGAAGAGTTTACGTTCATAGTGACGTTCGACGGAGATGATCCGGGTGAGCTTGACGAAATTATGTGCGGAGGCGCAAGGTTTGGAGAGACCGGCACAGTTGCGTTGAAAGCCGATGAGACAGCAACTTTCACAAATATTCCCCTTAACACAACGTACACGATTTCAGAAGATGCTATCCCGGCTTATTACTACTCCAACTTCAGCAGCAATACCACGAGGGGTAGTGTGGATTACGCCGGTTCCATTGTCGTAACATTTGTCAATACGTATGACAAGCCACTGATAGGAAATCTGACGGTCAAAAAAATTGCCTCACCAACATCGTTGGGACCTTTTTCCTTTGAATTGACCGACGCGAGAGGGCAAACAGTGACGACCGACGCATATGGAAATCCAATAACAATATCACTGTCAGACAGCGATACAATTACGATTGCTTTGCCGCAGGGCGAATATACGATTACCGAACTTGATGCGGCAGTTTATTCAACGACACATAAAATTGATGAAGGCGGTTTTGTCGGCGGAGCTTCGGCAACAGTGACAATCGCCCCGGAAGATCCTGACCATGTAGTGACGTTTTACAATGAACAAAACACTGCCACGCTACATTTGCAAAAACTTGTAACTAACGGCGAAGACCCGGATCAGGAGTTTAAATTCACCGTAACTTTTGATGATGGCGACGGCGATATCGAGATTGCAATAAACAGCGATGTACCTTCGTTGTTTGAATTCGGGACTATTGTGAGTCTAAAGAACGGCGACGTCGCCCATTTTACCGAAATTCTAGCCGGGACTGAGTGTACAATTAGTGAATTGAGCGGAATTGACAATTACGAACTGAATAAAGTTACTATGGATGACGTCGAAGTCAGCAGCATCGAAGATTTTTCGCTTGTCGACCATCATGTAGCTGTTTTCACCAACAATTATCATCCGGATAGAGGCAGTCTGACTGTCAGCAAAAAAACGGATGATAGCAGCGACTCGAGGGTGTTCACTTTTACTCTTATAGATCCGGACAGCAAGCCGGTCGACCTCAGTTTGTATGATCTTGATGGTAGCTACAGCCTTGTAAGCAACGGCCGCGCCGGAAAGTTCAGACTCAGTAACGACCAAAGTATTATTATTTACGATCTGCTTGCGGGAGAACCATATACAATTATTGAAGATGAGGCAACAGGTACTCAAGGTAAACCATACACAACTACTTATACCGTTGATGGTGGACCACAGTCCGAAACCGGCCTAAGCGCGGAAGTGATCGTTATTGATGAGTCGGAAAGTGTGCAAGCCGAAGTAGTCTTTACAAATAAAGCCCCTGTAGTGACAGGCAGTTTAAGGCTCAACAAAACCGCGCCGACGGGTGATACTACAGTTTTCAAGTTCACAGTATCGTTCTCAGATTGCGATACGAATGGGATAACCTCCGACGATCCGGGCTGGAATAACGATGGTACAGTCAACCTGAGAGGTGGGGACAGCATCATTTTTAACAATATCCCTATGAACGCCAGGTACACCATCACGGAAAACACGCCGCAGGAATATGTCCCGCATGCCCCGTGGACCGGTGTGATATCACGTATGGACACAACAGAGATTAATGTTAGAAATACATATCTACCCGTTTTCGCAGACATTACAGGGACAAAAGTGCTGACGGGCGGCAGCGCACCGTTGCAGAGTTTCAGCTTCACACTTACCCGGCTTAACAGCAATAATGCGACCGATATCATGACGGACGCGCATGGAGTCCCTTTACCGACGGAAACCAGGACACGAATCGGACCCGGAGAATTCACATTCCAGCTCGAGTATTTGACAGCAGGCACGTATTATTACAAGATTCAGGAAACTGTCGGCGGCGGCACGGGCTGGAAGAACGACACGGCCGCAAGGATCGTAACCGTCACAGTGGCAAATGGCACATACTCAATCGAATGGACAGTCGGCAGCCAGACATTTACCAACGAATACTCAAGTACGCAGAACACACCAGTTTATGATGGGTCTGAGCCGGAGCCAAGACCGGAACCGACACCTGAACCCGAGCCCGAGCCTGAGGGCGAAGACGAGCAGAAAGAGGAACTGCTTGAAGAGGAAATCCTCAAGGAAGAAGAAAGCGAAGAGGATACAATACAAGAGGGCGGCGAACCCGGCGGCCGCATAAGGGATTTGCGACCCAATCCGACAGCAACCGGAAACTCGGTAGAATTAAGTGACGACGGAATCTATGTCGAGTTTGACGCAAACAACGTACCGCTCGGCGAATGGGTCTGGGATGACGACGCTGGGGAATGGGTATTCTTCGAATACCCGCCGCCGCTGGCAAATATGCCTGCGACAGGCGATTACAGCTATCTGGTATTCATATTGTTTGCATTTGGCGTTTCCCTGTTATGTGTTGGACTTCCGATAAGATACAGGCAAAGAGCCAAGAAATGATGTTCAAATAAACCGAAACACACACTGCAAATCCAATGATATCAATGAACCCCAACTCAGTCGAGCTGGGGTTCATTCCCGAGATTCCCCGAGATTTTGTTCCCGGTAAGTTGTAAAATGAATTGCCCAAAGAGAAGCAAATAATTGACCCAAGACGGTCAACCAGTTAAACTTTAGTTTGCGAACAAAAGAAATGACTGGAGGA
>JGI24702J35022_10002236_pt1 | contig 11900 bp, 12 predicted proteins | sample TergutTh196P4_FD_35022 | JGI IMG/M metagenome (IMG submission 35022)
GGCATCGGCGTAGGCCGTGCCGCCCGCCATTTCGGCCAGGGCGAGCAGGTTCATCTCTACGCTCTCGAGCACGGGCATGATCTTTGCCTCCAGCTCCGGGTTGGCGCCCGGCTGGCGGGCCTCCATGCTGGCCAGGGCGCGGCCCGCCTTCAGGTCGTCCACCACATGGGACGGCGCGGGCAGGCCCTTCCCGATCAGCTCCAGCAGGAGCTCGTCGAGGGCTTTGGCGGCGGCGAGATGGTTCGTCATTCCGTATCGTCCTCCCGCAGGGCGAGGGTCAGCGCCTCCTCGGGGCACCACTCGATGCACAGGGGGCCCTCCTCGCGGTCCTCGCACAGGTTGCACATGCGCGCCTTCTTGTTGTCCAGGATGATGGAGCCGTTCTCGCAGGCCGCCATGCACTTGTCGCAGCCGTCGCACAGCGCGTCGTCGATGGCGATCACGCCGGTCTCCGGGTTCTGTATCATCGCGCCCTTGTGGGGGCAGGAGGCGACGCAGGGGGCGTCGTCGCACATGCGGCAGGCGAAGGCGGCGTTGGTGTGGGGGTAGGAGCGTATGACGCGGATGTGCGAGCGGGAGGGGTTGAACACCCCGCAGTGATGGATGGAGCAGACATATTCGCACACGCGGCAGCCGGTGCACTTGTCTTTATCGACGACGACGGATTTGTACTTGCCCATTAAGCCGCACCCCCTTCGATGACCGGCGCATAGTTCATCAGCCCCAGCTCCTCCAGCTTTTCTATGCCGGGGACGCCGCCGTTATCCCAGCCGCGGGCCTCGTAATACGCGTCCAGCATGAGGTCGAGCTCCTCCTGGGGCACATGGCTGCCCTTCGATACGCCCTCCGGGATGGGATCGTGCATGATCCGGTAGGGGAGGTGGTCGTCTTTTCTTGTCAGGCCCTCGCGTATATTGAACAGGCGCGCCAGGTTGCTCATGCGCTCGCCCGCCTTGCGCAGATTCTCGGCGTCCATGGGGATGCCGGTGATCAGGCTGTAGACCTCTGCGAGCTCCTCGTAGGGGCCCTGCCAGATGCCGCGGGTGAACTTGCAGATGATAAAGGAATCCAGGATGCAGTACAGGTCCTCGTCGTTCATCACCAGCGGGCCGCGCCCGGGCTCCGCTTTGTAGCGGTCCACCGCGCCCTTGAGATCGTGGCTGTAGCTGCCGTGCCTTTGATGGTCGCCCCCCCGGCGGGACACCGCGTAGCCCAGCGCGGCGGTCTTGAGCCCCCGGATCTCGTAGCCGGTGAGCTCCAGGCCCTTGATATGGTTGGCGAATTTTTCCGAGCCTCCGCCGATCTTTTCCGCGGCGATGCGCACGCCCTCCGCCAGCACGTCGCCGATGTCCTGCCGCAGGGCGATTTTTTCGATCAGCGCGTTCATCGCGGAGCCGTCGCCGAAGTTGAGCTCGAGGCCGCCGGCCTGCTCCTTGGTGATCAGCCCTTTTTCGTAGCACTCCATGGCAAAGCTGACCACGACGCCGATGCTGATGGCGTCCATGCCCAGCGTGTTGGCCAGCTCGATGCCCTTGATGATGGCGTTGGGGTCGTCCACGCAGCAGCCGGGCCCCAATACGTTGAGCGGCTCGTATTCCACGCGGGCGACGGCGCCCTCGAATTCGCCCTCCTTGGCGACGGCGATGTGCTCGCAGCGGCAGGGGCAGGCCGAGCAGCCCTGGGTTTTTCTTGTGAACTCCGCCTTGAAGCGCTCGCCGCTGACCTTTTCCGCGTGCTCCCAGGTCGCGCCCTGGAAGTTCCTGGTGGGCAGCGCGCCCTGGGCGTTGAGGACCAGGACGTTCTGGGCCGTGCCCAGGGTGCGGTATTTCTCGGTGGCGGGGCCCTTCGCCCGCGCGTACAAGTCTTTGCAGTGCTCCACCAGGCCCTCGCGGTCGGCCACGCCGATGTCGCGCGTGCCCCGCAGGGCCACGGCCTTGAGGTTCTTCGAGCCCATGACGGCGCCCAGCCCGGTCCGCCCGGCGGCGCGGAAATGGTCGTTGATCAGGCAGGCGAAGCGGCACAGGTTTTCCCCCGCCGGGCCGATGCCCGATACGCGGACCTTCTGGTCCCCCAGCTCGTCGCGGATTAGCTGCTCGGCCTCCCAGGTGGTCTTGCCCCACAGCTGCCGGGCGCTCTTGATCTGCACGGCGCCGTCGTCGATGAACAGGTAGACCGGCTTGGGCGCTTTGCCCGTGATGACGAGGATGTCGAAGCCAGTGGCGCGCAGCTCCGCCCCCCATTGGCCGGTGGAGTAGGCCTCCCCCAGGAAGCCCGTGGCCGGGGACTTGGCGAACACGCCGAACTTCGACGCGGTGCAGGGCACCATGGTGCCGGTGCTTGCCCCCGCGACATAGATCAGCGGGTTTTGCGGGTCGAAGGCCTTTGAGGTTACATAGCGATACTATCAATATCCACCTTGCCTTGCGTGAAACGATACGTCCTACGCACCTGTTCACCACCTTTTACCTGGCCCACAAAGCTATAAAGAATCTCAATTTTGCGGGTATACGTTTCCTTATCCAGCTCATGGATCAAAATGCGGTCAATAAGTTCGTGCAGGTTTTCATAGGTCAGTTCCTGGACATCGGTATAGGCCCGTACGATTTTCAGGAAGCGATTGACGTTGGCCTTTCGGTCGGTGGCCATGCTGACCTCTCGTTCTAACACGGCGATTTTTTCCGTCAGCGCAGCCTTTTCTTCCTCATAGCCAGAGGTCAGCAAGGCGAATTGCTGATTGCTGATGCGTCCAAGGGCGCTATCTTCGTAGAGCTTACGAAATAGCGTATCGAGTTCGTGCTGGCGCGCTTGAGCCTTGTCCAGTTCGCGGCGCTGGGCTGACGTTGTTTTTTGCGATTCCTTCTCCCCCTGCTCGGTGGCCCGGCGCATGAACTCGCGCTCCTGCCCTTTGATACAGGAAAGCACCCGTTGCAGATCGGCCAGCACCAGTTCCATCAAAATGCCTTTGCGGATGAAATGCGCGGTGCAGCAGACGTTGTTTCGTCCGCGGTTGCGGTAATTGCCGCAGGTGTAGGCGTGCTTGCGTACCTCTACATTGGTGGCGTTCTGCGTGTGCATTTTATAGCCGCAGTCGGCGCAGAACAGCAGGCCGGAGAAGATATCGATCTCGTCAGATTTGGTCGGTCGGTGGCGTGTGGCGATACGCTTTTGGGCCAACTCAAAGGTCGCCTCGTCAATCAGGGGCTCGTGGGTGTTCTCGAAAAAGTAGCGCTTTTCATCGGGATTTTTAATCACTTTTTTCGATTTGTAAGACACTTTGTGCGTTTTCGCCGTAATTGTGTGCCCCAGGTACTCCTGCCGCACGAGAATTTCATAGAGGCTCTTGTCAGGCCAACTGTAGATCTGCCCCAGTTGGGGCCGCGGGTAGCGGGTATCCCCAAAACGCCGATAGCGCATCTCGCCGATCGTGAGGATTTTATTGTCGCGCAGCCATTCTTGTATCTTGCATATGCGCTGGCCCTGCACAAACATCGCGAAGATTTGCTGCACGACATGCGCGGTTTCCGGATCGGGGACCAGGTGGTTTTTGTCGGCCGGGTCGATCAGGTAGCCGTAGGGTGCCCCGCCGTTGACACGCTCGCCGCGCTGCGCTTTTGCCTGCTTCACCGCGTGAACCTTCTTCGAAGTGTCGCGCGCATAAAATTCGTTGAACCAGTTGCGCAGCGGGGTGAACTCGTTGTCCTCACGGGCGGTATCCACACCGTCGTTGATCGCGATGAAGCGGACGCCGTGCTCGGGAAAGAACAGTTCGATGAGTTCACCAGTCTTTAAGTAGTTGCGTCCGAGCCGACTCAGGTCCTTGACGATCACGGTCTCCACGTTGCCGGCTTCAACCTCTCGGAGCATCTCCTGCAGCCCCTCGCGTTCGAAGCTCACGCCCGAAACCCCGTCGTCGATGAAGAAGCGCGTGTTGAAAAGGTGGTGCTCGTCCGCGTAGCGCTGCAGGATTTGCTTCTGGTTCTGGATGCTCTCTGATTCGCCTGTGCGTAAATCCTCCTGGCTAAGGCGGCCATAGAGCGCTGTGAGTTTTGCCTGCATGTTATCCTCCTTTCCGGCAGGCAAACGGGTACTGTATCACAGCGATTATACCCTGCTCCTGCCCACAAGTCCAATGTGCTAATCATTTTCGGCATATTGACGAATATTTTTTTGCAATAGCCTGTTGATTTTCGCTTCGAGGCGCTCCTGCGCGTCGTCACTGGGAGCGGCGACTATGATATAGGTGATTTTGCCGATCTGGCGCTCGGTCGTGATGGCCTTGTTCTCCATTGTCTGATCTCATCCTTTTCAAATAAGTTTTCAGTTAAAAACAGCCATACTCGGTGGGAGTACAGCCGGGATATTTAGATGTGTGACAAGTACGTCCAATCAGTGTTAGCCACGTCATTTTTTGCAGGAAATCTGTCATGGGGTATTGACAAGCCCGGCGATACCCATTATAATTTATATTGGTGGGGAATTGTGCCGAGATATGAAATGAATGATTTCATTCAACTCCAGTACCCGGCCTCCCATGTTCCCTGGCGGAAGGGGCGAACTGAATACCTGGAATCAATTATCCCCGGTCGGCGGCGTAATCCCTTCGAGGGGGACAGGCCGTGCGAGTTTTTGGCTTTAGGGTGGGGAGGCCGGCTTAAGAAAGCAGGCCTTCGACCGGCTTTCTTGTTTTTTGACAGTGTATCAAAAATGTGAGGTGAACAGATTGGGCATATTTTCCCAGCGCGGGATCAAAGTAAAGCACAACAAGCACACCAGCGGCATGAAAGCGGTGCGCATCGACCACTGTGAAAGCGTCACCCTGCTGATGAAGCAGCACATCGGTGTGCCTTGTGAACCCTGCGTGAAGCCGGGGGAGCATGTGCTGGCAGGGCAATTGATCGGCCAAGCCACCGCCTCTCTTTCGGCGCCGGTACACGCGAGCATCTCCGGCACGGTACAGAAGCCGGAGGTCGTCCGTTTGCCGAACGGTGAGGATGTGCAGGCGGTCGTCATAAAATCTGACGGCGAGATGGAGCACATCGAAACCGCCCCGCCGGAGGTAAACTCCCTGGATGATTTCATTCAGGCAGTACGGGATTCAGGCCTTGTAGGTCTGGGCGGCGCGGGCTTCCCTGCCCATATAAAGCTGCGCGGCGCGGCGGGCAAGGCGAATATTCTGCTGATCAACGCGGCGGAATGCGAGCCCTATATCACCGCCGACCACCGGGAGGCACTGGATTCCGGGGAAGCGATCATCGAGGGGATCCGGCACATTTGCAAATGGCTGGAGATCAAAGAAGCTGTCATCGGTATTGAGGACAATAAGGGCGACGCCATCGCCTATATGCGTGGGCTTTGCGCGAAACACACCGCCCCCGCATTGCGGCTGTCCACGGGCGTTCTGCCCAGCCGCTACCCCCAGGGGGCGGAGAAAATATTTATCCATTCGCTGACAAAGCGGGTGGTGCCTATGGGCAAGCTGCCGCAGGACGTGGGCGTGCTTTCGATGAACGTGGGCAGCGTGGCCTTCCTGGGCCGTTATATGCGCACCGGCATGCCCCTAATCAGCCGTACTGTCACTGTGGACGGAGATGCCGTGCCGCATCCCATGAACGTGCGGGTCCCCATAGGCATCAAGCTGGAGGAACTGTGCACCTTCTGCGGGGTGGAAAAGAAGCCCGCGAAGATCATCTTGGGCGGACCCATGATGGGCCCCGCCACCCCCGACCTGAACACGATAATCAGCAAATGCAACAACGCGATCGTGCTCTTTACCCCGGAGCGTGCCAAACTGAAACCCGAAACCGCGTGCATCCGCTGCGGCGGCTGCCTGTCCGCCTGCCCTATGAAGCTACAGCCTTTCAGGCTTGAGCAGGCATATAACGCCCGTGACGCGGAGGCCCTCGAAAGTCTTTGCATAAGCGGCTGCATGGAGTGCGGCAGTTGCAGCTATGTCTGCCCGGCTGGACGCGAGCTGGTGCAGCGCATCCGGCTGGGGAAAATCCTTTTGAAGAACGCGCAGGCGAAGGAGGGGAAAGCATGAACGAAGAACTCGCCATCGTCAGTACCTCGCCGCATGTCCGCACGCCGCGCAGTACGTGGGGGATCATGCTGGACGTGTGCCTGGCCCTGTTGCCCGCCCTAGCAGCGGCGGTATGGTATTTTGGCACACGCGCATTGGCCCTCATCGTTGTTTCCGTCCTTTCCTGCGTTGGTTTTGAGGCCTTGATGCGCGTGATCATGAAGAAGGATCAAACCATAGGCGATCTAAGCGCCGTGGTGACGGGGCTGCTGCTGGCTTTCAACCTGCCGGCCACGCTGCCCCTTTGGATGGTCCCTATCGGCGCACTGGCAGCCATCGTAGTGGTCAAGGAACTATTCGGCGGCATAGGGCAGAACTTCGCCAACCCGGCCATTACGGGGCGCATTGTGCTGCTGCTGAGTTTCGCCACGCAGATGACCGCGTGGAGTGCCCCAAGCGGCCACAGCTGGGGGGCGGACGCTATCGCCAGCGCTACCCCGTTGAAGATCATTTCCGGCGAAGGTGCTTTGCCAAGCCTTATGGACATGTTCCTCGGGCGGCATGGCGGCTCCCTGGGCGAAACCTGCGCCCTGGCCCTGCTGCTGGGTGGGATTTACCTATGCGTTCGCAAAGTGATATCGCCGCTTATCCCCGTGTGCTTCGTGGGCACGGTGGCGGTATTTAGTTTTTTTTACGGCGGTATGGACGCCAATTTCATGGTCTATCAGATTCTGGGCGGCGGGCTGCTGCTGGGGGCCGTCTTCATGGCAACGGATTATTCCACCTCCCCCGCCTATTGGAAGGGCAAAATCGTGTTCGCAGTGGGCTGCGGGCTGATTACCTGCCTGATACGCTTCTACGGCAACATGCCCGAGGGCGTGAGTTTCGCCATCCTGCTGATGAACCTGCTTGTGCCGCTGATTGAAAGAGCCTGCGCGCCGAAAGCCTTCGGAAAGGAGAAAGCCGCCCGTGCAAAAGTTTAGTTTGAAAGAGATTTTAATGCCCGCGCTCTCCCTGTTCGTGATTTGCTTGGTCATCGCGGGGAGTTTGGCCCTCGTAAATGCGGTAACTATGGAACCCATCGCGGCCAACGCCACGAGAGAAGCGGACGAAGCCCGGCAGGTGATTTTCCCCGGCGCAGCATTCGAAGCGCATGACGATTATTTCGTGGCGTATCTGGATGAAGCCCTGCAGGGCTACTGCATAGAAACGCAGGCCCAGGGTTATGGCGGGACAATCAATGTCACTGTGGGGCTTGATCCGACCGGCAGCGTACTGAAAGTACAGGTTGTGGCCGCCGACGGCGAAACCCCAGGCCTCGGTCAAAAGGTAAAAGAACCGGCCTTTCTGGATCAGTTTGCCGGAAGGACAGGTGCGCTTGCCCTGGGCCGTGGCATTGACAGCATTGCCAGCGCGACGTACTCCAGCCAGGGCGTGGTGGATGCCGTGAACAAGGCCCTGGAGATTTATAACGAACAAATCAAGGGAGGTGAGGCACAGTGAGGCAGAAGCTGCTCCCTGAGCTGACCAAGGGCTTCCTCAAGGAAAACCCCGTGCTGCGCCTGGTGCTGGGCACTTGCCCAACCCTTGCCATCAGCACCTCAGTGACAGCGGCGCTGGGGATGAGCGTGGCGGCCACCATCGTGCTGCTGTTCTCCAACGTCGCCATATCGGCCCTGCGCAAGGTCATCCCCGACAAGGTGCGCATCCCTGCCTACATTACGGTCATCGCGGGGCTGGTGACCATCGTGCAGATGCTGGTAAAGGCCTATGTCCCCGCTGTGGATAAGGCGCTGGGCATCTACCTGCCCTTGATCACCGTCAATTGCATCATCCTGGGCCGGGCCGAGGGCTACGCGGGCAGCCATGGCGTCCTCGCCTCCGCCTTCGACGCCATAGGCATGGGCGCGGGCTTCACCGCCGTGCTGACCCTCATGGCGGCGGTGCGGGAAGTGCTGGGCGCGGGCTCCTTTATGGGGATCCACCTCCTGAACATCCCAGTCGCGATTTTGATCCTGCCCCCCGGCGGCTTCTTCGTCTATGGCTGCATGATCGCCTTGGGGAACAGGCTGCAAGGGAAACCGGCCAAGAAGCAGGCAGGCTGCGGGGGCTGCCCCATGGGCGAGGCCTGCGAAGGGGGGTGCGCGTCATGAAGGAATGGATCGCGATCTTCTTTGCGGCAATACTCACGGGCAACTTTGTGCTGGCAAGATTCCTGGGCATCTGTCCGTTCCTTGGAGTGTCGAAGAAGCTCGACACCGCCGTGGGCATGAGCGTCGCCGTGATCTTTGTCATGGCCCTGGCCACTGCCGTGTGCTATCCCCTCAACGTGCTCCTTGAGAAAAATGGAATGGCCTACCTGCAGACCATCGTGTTCATCCTGGTGATCGCGGCGCTGGTGCAGTTCGTCGAAACAGCGCTCAAGCGCTTCGTCAAGCCGCTGTATCAGGCCCTGGGCATCTACCTGCCGCTGATCACCACCAACTGCGCGGTGCTGGGCGTTGTGCTGCTCAACGTGACGGAAAACTATGGCTTCGTGTCCTCCATGGTGAACTCCGTGGGTGCGGGCGTGGGCTTCCTGCTGGCAATGGTGATCTTCGCCGGCGTGCGGGGCCGCATGGAGCACAGCGATATCCCCAAGGCTTTCGAGGGCCTGCCTGCCACGTTGGTTGCGAGTTCGATTGTGAGCTTGAGCTTTCTGGGGTTCGGCGGAATTATAGAGAAGATTTTTGGATGAGGAGAGCTATATGACATCCATTTTATACGCCATTGCCGTGGTGGCGGGCATCGGCCTCATATCGGGGGTGGGGCTTGCCGTAGCCGCTGTTGTGATGCATGTGCCCGTGGACGAGCGGGTTGAGAGGCTCGTCGAAGCCCTGCCCGGGGCCAACTGCGGCGCGTGCGGCTACGCGGGCTGCGCGTCATATGCCGGGGCCATCGCGGGCGGCGCGCCAATCAACCAGTGTACCCCCGGCAGCAACGCCGTGGCACAGGCTCTTGCGGCCATCATGGGTGTGGAGGCCAAGGCCGTAGCGGACCGCAAGGCCCTGGTGCGCTGCAATGGCACCCACGCAAATTGCAAGCAGAGCTTCGAATACCGGGGCGAGCAGNCCTGCGCCGCGGCCTGCCTGCTCTACAGCGGGCAGAAGCAGTGCAACTACGGTTGCCTTGGCTTCGGCGACTGCGCGAAGGTCTGCCTCAATGGCGCGATCTTTTTTGAAGACGGCATTGCCCGTGTGGACCAGGGTAAATGTCACGGCTGTTCCATGTGCGCCAGGGAGTGCCCGAAGGGTATTATCGTCATGAAGGAGACCGTGGGCAGAGCCATCAACCGCTGCTGCAGTGAGGCCCCGGGGCCGGTTGCCCGCAAACAATGCAGTTCTGCCTGCATAGGCTGCAGGCTGTGCGCGAAAAATTGCCCAGAGCAAGCCATCATGGTGGAAAACAATCTGGCCCATGTGGACCCGGACGAATGCACCGGCTGCGGCCTTTGTATATCAAAATGCCCAACGAAGAGTTTGGTGATGTCATAGAAAACGAGGGGAAGGGAGGACGCTCATGGCTTCGCAAACCATCGAAAAAATCCTGGCGGCAGAGCATTCCGCCGCGGAAACCGTCGCAGCAGCCGAGGAGCAGGCGGGTCACATCGTTGAAATGGCGCAGCGGGAGTCGCAGCGGTATCTGGAGGATGAGGCCGCCAAAGCCGATGCCGCCGTCAAAGCAATTTTTGATGAGGCCCAAGCGGAAATAGCGCGGCTGAACAGGGAAGCCCAGCAGGCCGCGCTTACCAGGGCGCAGGCCGTCAAAACGGATGCGCTGCGCAAACTGGAGACGGCGCAGGACCTTGTGATCTCCATGATTATTCCGGAATAGGAGGAGCGCCTGCAATGGCCAAGTTAAAAGTGCAGCGCATTGAGATCATTGCGCCACTTGATGAACGCAAAGAAATTATCGAATACCTGCAGCGGCGCGGCGCGGTAGAACTCATCGACTGTGCGGGCGAAGGCCTTTCTAAGCCCGATATGTCGGGCAGCGTGATGCTGTTTGAACAGGCGCGCGCCGCCGCCGCTACCGCTCAGTCTGTACTGGCGGAATACGCGCCTGTGAAGAAATCTATGTTCGCGGCTTTTTCCGGCCTGCACGAGATGAAAATTGACGCTTTTGGCGTGCGGGTCAAAAAAGCCGATGAAACTTTAAAAAAATGTTACCGGGTCAACGCCCTGCAATCCGCAATCGCGCAGGCAAAGGGCGATATCTCGCGGCTGCGCGCACAGACGGATCAGTTGAAGGCTTGGGAAGCTTTGGATACCCCCATGGACTTCAAAGGCACAAAAAGCACTGTAGCTTTTATAGGCACGGTGCCCTGTATGTGCGACAGCGGTGATATTGAGGCCAAGCTGCCGGGGGCCGCCGAAGTGGAATTTGTGGCGGCTTCCCCAGAGCAGAGCAACCTTTTTGTTCTATGCCACAAAAACGACGAAAGCGAGATTTATGGAGCGCTACGGGAAATCGGCTTCGCGCAGGTAAGCGACCCTTCATCCCGGCCGCCTGCCGAACAGATGGCCCTGTACGCCGAAAAGATAGCGGCCCTTGAAGCCGAAATCGCCCGGGCCGAAACAGACATCAAAAGTTATGCGGGCATGGAAAGCGAGATAGAGTTCCTCATTGACTATTTCGATGTGCGCAGGCAGAAATACGAGGCGCTAGGCAGCCTGGCGGTGACGGACAATGTCTTCATCGCAAGCGGCTATATCCCGGAGAAATATGCCGCGCAGATCATAGCGGAGCTGGATAAAAAACACACCGTGGCCATTGAAATTTCCGAGCCGGCGGAGGACGAGGACGTCCCCGTTTTGCTGGAGAACAACGGCTTCGTCGCGCCGGTGGAGGCCATCACGGAGATGTACGCGCTACCAGCCAAAGAGGACATGGATCCCAACCCCGTCATGGCGTTTTTTTACTATTTCTTCTTCGGCATGATGCTTTCAGACGCGGGCTACGGCGTGCTGCTGACCTTGGGCTGCGCTATCGCGCTGTGGAAATTCAAGCTGTCCAAGCACATGCGCAACAACATGAAGATGTTCATGTACTGCGGGATCTCTACGATCTTCTGGGGCGCGATGTTCGGCAGCTGGTTCGGCGATATCATCCCTATCATTTGGACGCAGTTCCTGGAACGGCCCGCACCGAACCTCGCCATCTGGATGGACCCCGTGGCAAACCCCATGAAGCTGCTGCTGGTCTGCTTCGCGCTGGGCATCGTGCACCTATTCGCGGGGGTGGCGGCCGGTGCTGCCAACCAGTGGAAGGCGGGCAAAAAGCTTGACGCCCTGTGCGATTCCATCCCCATCTACCTCATGGTGCTGGGCGCGGCCCCCCTGGCCGGAGGCATGCTGACGACAGTCCCGGCCATTCTTTCTTCCATCGGGAAATGGGTCGCCCTAGCGGGTGTCATCCTGATTGTATTGACGGCGGGCAGGGACGGCAAAAACATTCTGGGCAAGCTGGGCGGCGGCCTTGGCCTCAACGGGCTTTATGGCATTGTGGCGGGATACCTCGGCGATATCATCTCCTATTCGCGGCTGCTGGCACTGGGGCTGTGCACGGGCATCATCGCCAGCGTGGTGAACATGCTGGGAACTATCCCGCAAAACCTTGTGGTCAAGGGGATTATGCTGGCTGTGGTGTTCGTGTTCGGCCATACGCTGAACTTCGCCATCAATGTCCTGGGCGCTTATGTGCACACGAACCGCCTGCATTTCGTGGAAATGTTCGGCAAATTCTATTCCGGCGGAGGCCGGGCATTCAAACCGTTCAACATGAAAACAAAATATATCACACTCAAGGAGGACTTACTCAATGATTAGTCTTGGCGTGGCAT
>JGI24702J35022_10002237_pt1 | contig 11897 bp, 10 predicted proteins | sample TergutTh196P4_FD_35022 | JGI IMG/M metagenome (IMG submission 35022)
GGCGGCTTCCACAAAATTTCCTGCGGGGTACAATGTTTCAATTTCGCACAAAATTGTCCGCGGGGTTACTGCCGCCATTACGCCAAGCCGCTGGGACGTTGTGTGTAGGCTTGTTTATCTGTTCGTAATAATTAAACCTCAAAACAAACCGAAAAAAGTTATACGATTATTAAGATTATCAAAATTTTGATAATCAGATATGCTAATTATGTTATTTGTTTCCTCTTTTCCATATTTTCCATATAGTAGATAGATGCATTTATATGAGGTTCGTAATTTTCTTCATTTCTACTATTGTTTTCATATAAATATTGATATTTTAAGTCATTTATACCGAAAGCCGGTATTCCTAAAATCCGTCCATTACCTAAAAACATCAATGTTCTGTATATTTGATTGCCTATTAAGCCATTTTCTACTAAAACATAATTAAACTTTCCAACAGCATTTTCTATTTCTATACCGATGTTGCTTGCTGTTATTCCCAATTTTGTTAATTCAGAGACAATGTAGTCAGAGTTTTCCCAACTTTCTTCATTAGCTTCACTATGATTTACAGATTCTTTTCTGCACCTTGACATTACTGCAATTTTAGGATTAATTTTCATATAACTCAAAAAATTAGACACTTTTATAGCAAATTCTAATCTTTTTTCTACTCCTTCACCTTCACCTGCGCTTGCAGGACCTATTCCAAACTCTCTATTATAATTGTCTTGAACGAAAACAAGTCGTAAAAGTTCTTTGTAACCAAATGTTTCTTTGAATTTTGATTGAAATTTTAAATCATCATTAATCCCTCGTATGAAGCAATCTATTTCTCCTTTTTTATAATCGTCAATCATTTTCTGAGAGGGGCATGAATGAACGCAATTATTTAATTCTGCAATAGTTTCTTGAGTATATATTTTTAAATTATACTTTTTTGATAAGGATTGAATATTTGCTATTGCTCTTTCAAATATAAAAGGCTCTACAATATTTTTTTCTATACAAATACCAATATTGTAATTTGTCATTATTTTTCTACTTTCAGCATATCACATTTCCTTTCCTAAAAAACATACTTATTTATTCGTTAAGTTTATACTTTTCTATTAATTCTTTAAAATTTCGGTTTTTTTCATCTGTTGAATGCTCTATACCCGTTAAATAATTATTTAACAAATAACGTTCATTTTCACTCATTTGAGCCTTTACAAAATCTGCAAATTCTTGTTTTTCAATATTACATGTTGTTCTATCAATATATAATAGTATTTTTCTGAGATGTTTAAAATATGAACTTAAGGTATTATTTTCTACTAAATCATAATTATCATTTGCACGAATTTTATTTACAAGTATATTAATATAAGCAATACCCTCGTATGTGATATATACACGAACGTTATCCTCAATATCGCCCTTTATATATTTTACAATGTCTCTCTGAGTGGATAGTAAATTAAAAAATGTTGATTCAAATTGTTGAGTCCTTTGATTATTCAAGGTTATATACAAAAGTGTAACACTGATTAATCCCGAAATACTCCCAATAGTTCCTCCGATATAACCAGCAAAAAGATACCAATCATTTAAACACAGTGACAAAGACCAATTTTCAAACTTAAAAAAAGTAATCCAATAGGGAATCAGTATTGCAATAGGGATTATGAATATTGTAATCCAAATTACTTGTCCGTTTTTTCTAAAACATTTCTTCTCCATTGATGTATGTCTCCTCTAAAATCTCTTATAAAATCATATATATGATGACAATTATCTTTCCAGTTTGTTAATTCTTTCTGTATTTTATGATATTCTACAATATAATTATCATCCCATTGGTATAAACTATTTTTGTTTTTATCATCATAAATACTTTTTGCAATATCAATAATATCTTGCTCAACTTCTCCATCTCGTTCATTTAATGATGGAATGCTAATCTGTTGAAAATGGCGTAACAAATCATCTTCGATTTTGTTCCTATCAGTACAAGTACATACTATTGCTTTATTATTTTTCTTGTTTTTCACCCATTCGGATAATTTATATTGGTTATAAGGTTTTAGATAATTTATATTGTCAAATCCAACGATAGTATTTTCTTGATGTTGATTAAGATTATATAAAATTTCCTCAAAATGATTACTACAAATACGACATTGAACAGGTTCTTTTTTCACTATATCATTAACTAAAATTGTTTTTCCTGTACCTTTCTCTCCAATAATTAATAAAGGCTCTTTATTTTGTTCTGTATACCAAGTATTTATATCATATCTTAATCGGCAAATAGGTTTAGAATTTCCTTTGAAATTAGGAATAATATTATTCGCTATATCATCTTTATGAAGTTTAGATTCAGGATAAATAATCTTGTCTTGAATTTCCTTGAAAATCCTTTCTAATTCTTCTTCCAAGTTATCACTGCCCTTATTGAAGATTATATTGCTAATTTCACATTGCTCTCTCGGTTCTGTTGCTGTAAGAATAAAGAATTGCGACTCTTTGCATTTTGATTCGCAAAATTTTTCTTTTAAAATTTTAATAAGTTCTTCTCCATTGCACTCATCAGATGCACTTCTGTCAGGTTCAAGCCTATAATCAACGAGAATAATATCGAACGGAGCAGATTTACAAATTTTTTCATAAGCATCATAAGGGTCGAATGCCGTTAAAAAATCAATTTTTTTATTCCAATTGCCATATTTTATAATTCTCTGTACGGTACGAATAAATAAAATATCATCGTCAATATATAATAAATTTATTTTCATATCTCTTTAATTATGTTAATTTTGGAATTATAATACTAAAAGTTGTTGTACCATATTGCATTGAATACTTATCAGTCAAATTAACTGTTTTTTCAGTTGGTGCATTTTCAGCAGTTACTATCCAATTTAGTTCAGTTGCCTTTTTCTTTACAATGTGTAATCCTGAATTTCTGCGACGAGGTTTTTCATTTTTATTATTGACATATGATTTAATTTTGTCATCAAGCAACAAGCCTGTATTCTTAACTTCAACTTTTATTTTATCATCGTCTATTTTATTGATAAAAATGTAAACACTTTGTTTGTAAGAAGATGCTTTATTTGCATTAATTAATAGGTTGTAAAATATTGTAAAAATATCAACTTTCTTAGCTTTAGGAATATAGTCGTTTATAATGTTTTTGATTTCAAAACTTGGCTTAAAATCAATAATATTATCGCAATTTTCATCTCTCATTCTATTGCAATAATCTACTATATATTCAATTATTTGACACAAATCCATTGTATCTAAAAAACTTCCTAATTGCGAATCCGATGAACGTAAACTGTCATTTATAATCATATTAAGGATGTTAAATGTAATTTCTTCATCTTCAATTAATCTTGATAGAAATTTAATATCATGGTCATATGACTGAGAAATAAAATATTTATCCTTATTTTCTATGATTTTTTTCACTTCTTTGTCAATATGCCTAAGATTATATCTAATGTGTGGTGCAATGTTATTTATGGTATGTTTGTGCGCATTAATCTTATCCACAAATTCATCGCTTTGGCGAATTTTTTTGTCAAAATAAAATTCATCAATCGGCTGAAAGACATTAGAAATCAGTAATATTAATTCACTTTTAAAGTCCCTGTTTATTCTGTTTTCACTACAAATCAAAATACCGCTTGGGTCTATAATATCTTCATATCCCAAATCAGAATTTTCTTCTGCTGTTTTGAAACTTTTTGAATGTTCCAATAAATAATAATTTATATTCAGATATTTATGCAAATAGCCCAAAAAAATCAAATAATTTATTGTTGGAATAAAATTATCTCCTATAAATAATTTCAAGAAATTAATAGAAACGCCGAGTAATTTTTCACTTTCTTTATTATCTACGAAAGTTTGTATATCAGAAATATTTGATAATTTACTAATTTCACTTTTATTGATTTCGTTGTTATCGTTGCTGTTTTGATTTATAAAAGACTTAATACAATTTACCGTACTGTCTAAAATAGAATTAACGACTGTACTATCTTTTACTGGATATAGTTGCTTGTTTAGTTCCTCAAAAAAATTAGATAATTTTTGTTCTTCATCTGTAGTTAATTCGCTGAATATCTTTTTATTCAATAATTCTTTTATATTATCCCACTCGCTATCGTTCAATTTTTTTTCTAAATGTGAATTTAGTCCTTCTATCTTTCCTCTAATAAATAGCGTGTCTTCACTATCCTCTTTGAAAAAACAAGACAAGTTAAAAATATTGCCGTTTGTTTCAGTATGTTCGTTTTCTGTAAGTATCAATTCATATTCGCGATACAAACTATTTCTAAAAACCTCACTTACATTAAAAAAACGTCCTTTGCTTTTTACGCTAAAATAATTACCATCCTTGAAATTTTCTGCCCATCTGAATAATATTAGCGATTTATCAATTTCAGTTGCAGATTCAGATTTCTCACCTTTTGAGATTGTCCTATAAAAATACTGATTTTTAATGTTATCATAGAACATTATATTACAGATTACAGAAGTTTTATCTTTTGCATAATGGCTTTCCAATAGGATTTTTAGAGAAGATAAGAAAACATTGAACAAAAACTTACTTTCTAGTTCTGAGTTTTCTTCCTTTTCAATAGATAAATCCAAAACTTTGTTCAGTGGAAAAAATAAATCGGCATACCTGTAATGCTTTTGCTCGACTTTCCATAATGCTTCCAACCCCTTGTTTTTATTTTCCAATAATTTTTTAGTATCTTGGAATGCTAATATTTTCCGTAAATAATCAACAGATTTATTTATCCAGGGAATTAAAATTGGGCGATGAAAAGTACAGCCTCGCGTTTCTATCACAATATTATCGTTACCAACCTTTTTAATATTTTTTGTATATCTTCCAAGACAAGAGTAGCAAGTTTCATCTTTAAAATTCTGACATTTAAGACAAACTCCTTCAAAAATATCTCTTGTGTTGCACCGTAACTTTTTTCGTAACGGATGATTCCAACACTCTAACAATGATTTATTTTTTATATTACCCAAAAGAAAAGGGCTGCTACCATCCATTTCCATAAAATTTGGATTTTCAAAGCATCCAATACAGGGATAAACATCACCTGTTAATGATACATATAAATGATGTTTTATTCTATCGCAAGCTACTCCAACATAAGTTCCCCCTTGGCAAGTGAGTGTTGCTCCTTTTTCTTTCAACTTTAAAAATACTTCGTTTATTTTTTTATATGTTAAACCATCTTTGCTATCATAATTGCTGTCGTGATATTTTTTTCCTTTTCCCCTTGGCAAAATTGTATCACAATCAAAAATAAATCCTTTTTGATTATGAAACTCTTCGTATAAATTTTCTATTTCATCGCTATTATCAGGTAAAATTGACGTTACAATTCCTAAATCTAATTTCCATTTTTCTTTATTTTCTTCTTTTGTTTTAAGTAAAAGTTCGATGGCTTTTTCTCTTAATACTGTGTAATTTTTTGTGCTAACAATAGCGTCCTGTTTTATACTATCTTTTGTATTGTATTTAATCAGTAAAACTACATCTTTATCCATTAAAAAATTAATCAAATCATAGTCTGGCTCTTGCTCACTGTTCAATCCATTTTTCCCATCTTCAATATTTGATGGGGGAAAAAATAATGTATCTCCGGTTGTAAAAATGGTTGTTTTCAATTCCAATTCTTTCGCCCAAATAATAATGTCTTTTACGAGGTTTATGTTCTCCTGATGAAACGGTTCTCCACGTCCCGGAATACCGATAAATTTTCCACCTTCCTTCGCAAAATCCTCTAAAAGTTTTTTATACTCTTCCTTTGTAAGATGGCTTTCTTCGGATTTAAATTGATTTTTTTTTGTCGAAGCCATACAATAACCGCAACATAAATGACAATGTCCGGGTATTTCTATCCACAAAGACTTTAATTCATTTCCTGAATTTAAGTCGCAATGTGCTTTCACAGCCTGCTCCCTATAGTGTAGATTTAAAATTGAATTATTCTGTGCCATAAAAAATGGATAATATATAATCGCGAGTCAATTTTTTTTCTGATTTATTTATATCTTTACCTATTATGCTGTCTTTTAGAAATATAACTCTGTCTGCAATACCTTCGATTTGGTTATAATCATGAGTAACGGCAATAACGGTAATTTTATTTAACAGAGCATACGATTTAAGTTTTCCTAAAATGTATGGTCCCCATTTTTGGTCTAAAGCAGACGTAAATTCGTCCATCAGCAAAACTTTGGGGTTGCTTAACATAATGCGGGAAGCAACTATAATCTGTTGTTCCCCACCCGATAAAAAGCGAACTTGTTCATTCAATCTGTTTTCTAATCCCAAATTGAATAACGAAAGAATCTCTACTATTTTCTGTTTATAGCCTTTTGAATAATAGAATCTCAAATCAGGTTTCATTCCTTCCTGTTTAAATGAAAAAATTAAATTTTCATAAATTGTCATAGACGGAACAATGTTTTTTAATGTAGTTTGGTCAACCAACAATATGTCATTCAATATTAAATTTTTAAAAGTAATTTTGCCTTTTTGTGGAATAACATCTTTATTTATTACTTTCAATAAAGTGGATTTTCCACAGCCATTTCCACCAATAACAAAAACCCATTCGTTCTCTGAAAAAGAAAGTGAAATATCTTTAAATACCGTTATTGGATTAACGGCATTTTTATTGAAAACAACATCTATATTTTGTAATTCTATCATAATCTATAAAAAATCTGCTCCTATGTTTTTTTTGGGTTTTCCTTTATAGCTGTATTTTGTAATAACAAAAAACACAATCAATAGAAAACCAATCAATATTTTTAAGTCAATGGGATTTACGCCAAGTTGCAGTGCTAATGAATACAAAAATTGAAAAACAATCGCTCCGCCAAAGGCAGCCAAAAGTTGTCGGGTTACTGTTGTTGGTCTAACAATATTTTCCCCGATAATCATTGCTGCCAACATGGAAACTAACATTCCCTGTCCACTACCAATATCGCTATAACCAACATATTGACAGAACAAGCATCCTGAAAATGCAATAAAAGCATTGGCGACTGTTAATCCAATAATGATAAATAGTTTTGGATTTGTTTTTAGATTTTTTACAAACACATCATTTTCTCCTGTGGCTCGAAGATATAATCCAAAATTAGTTGAAAGGAATAAACGTAACAAAACGAACACCGAAAGTGCGAAACCAATGATTATAAACAATTCAACAAATTCATTATCTATTTGATTAAAAAAATGCACATTATCTAAAAACATATTTGATTTGCCGAGTATTCGTAAATTAACCGTGTATAACATTGTCAAAGTAGTTATTCCTGCCAACAATTTATTTATACCTACATAACAATGTAGCATGGCAGTAAACAAACCTGCTAATCCACCGCCAACTATTACAAAAATGACACACAATATAGGATTTAACCCAGAATTTAAACAAGAGGCAAAAATTATTCCACCCAAAGTAAAACTTCCTTCTATTGTTAAATCGGCAAATCCAAGAAATCGGAAAGAGATTATCATCCCCAACACGAAAACACTAAATATAAGTCCTAATCCTAAAATGCCTACGTAATCCATTTTTTTTGTGTTAATCTGTAGCAATGTTACCGAGGTAATCGGGAATGGTAATTTTTAAAGTATTTGCAACTTCTTTATTTAAATACAAATACGTATTCTTTGGACGACCAACAGGGATATTACCCGGATTTAAGTTGTTTTCCAAAATGTCAACCGCTAATTCTGTAGTATTAATACCCATTTCTACAAAATCATAAGTATATGTGCCTATTGACCCATACATTGAAACGGCAGATTTATCTCCACCAACAACCATAATTCCTTTTTTATCTGCCTCTCTTTTCAAAGCACCCAAATTTTCATAAAGAGTATTTGACGGACTGATAAAAAATACATCGCATCGTGTTGCCAATGCTTGCGCACAAGCCGCTATTTCAGTAGTCGTACTGGCATTCAATTCTTCGTATGTGATACTCAATGCATCCAATGCTTGTCTGACATACAACATCCCTGCAACGCAATTTGCTTCTGAAGAATTGATAATAATTCCTACTCTTTTAGCGTTTGGTCTCAGTATTTTAATCAATTCTACTTGCTTGTCAAAAGGCTGCATATTTGTTAAACCCGTTTTGTTCCCTCCCGGTTTTTCCATGTCTTCAGCCAATTTCGCTCCAACAGGGTCTGTTATTGCAGTAAAAACGAGAGGAATGGATTTTGTCTCATTCATAACTGCTTGAGCAGAAGGTGTTCCCAAAGCAATAATCAAGTTTAAAGAATCCTTGACCATTTGTTTGACTATAGTTGTATTAAGCGCAGCGTCACCGTGAGCAACCTGATAAACTACTTTGTATTTTTCTCCGTATTCTTGAAATTTTTGAGAAATTCCAAAATACACAGAATCCAATATGGCTTGATTAGCATACTGAACCACACCAATTCTAATTCGCTCATTTTTTGGATTACAACCAATGAATATTAAGAGCACTAACACGGATACCAATATTTTTCCTTTTTTCATTTTAATTATTTATTACTTGATTTACAATATATTACAAAAAATTCTTTATTCCTACCATATACAATGTCTCTCAAATAGAGATTTTCTCCATTCGGAACTCGGAGATCATCGAAGGTTTTACCCATATTTTTCAATTCAACCATTTTTTAATTTCTTTTATTATCTGTTTTTTGGCTTAAAGGACAAAAAGGAGGCTGTCGCCAGCTTGCACACAACGTCCCAGCGGCTTGGCGAAGTGGCGGCTTCCACAAAACTTCCTGCGGGACACAAACGTTCATTTTCGCACTGCCTTTTCCGCGGGGCTACTGCCGCCATTACGCCAAACCGCCCGTTAGACGTCGCCCTTTTATTTCTCTCATTATCAATCATTTTTTCCTATTCGCTATCTGTTTGTACAATTTTTGCAAAGATACACAAAATTTTCATACAAAATACACCCCGACGGCAAAAGACTATTCGTTAGGTGCAGGCATCTTTATTCTTCTTTGTTATCTATATTATATTCCAACATTAATTTCTTACTTTGATAATTTCTACTGTAATATTACAGAACCTCCATTTTTAGAGTAGGTACCACCAGTACCACCAGCACCACCAATGCCTCTGCTTGTTTGCCCTGCACCAGGACTACCAATATTACCGCCGTCGCCACCCTTACCGCCGTCGTAGCCGTTGTTGTTCGAACCATTACTACCACTATTACCAACTCCAGTTGCGCCATAGGAACCACCAGCACCACCGCCGCCACCGCCACCAATCCCAGCACTTTTACCACCGCCACCGGCACCGCCAAAAGCACCAGGGTTTAAAATAGTGCCATTTTTACCGCTACCGCCAGTACCATTGCTGCCAGCAATTGCTGTTACTGTACCTCTATTTATAATCAAGGTGGCTCCGATACCACCAGCACCGCCATCGTTTCCATTATCTCCGATACCTATTGTACCGTCGCCGCCACCAGCACCACCGCCGCCGATACCTGCTCCAGCACCACCACCACCAGCGCCACCGCTGTTACCACCATTTCCAGCATTGCCGCCTTGTGCTGTTATTATACCTCCATTGATAGTGATGGTTCCAGCATTACCGCCACTATTACCAACATGTATTGTATTATTATTGCCTCCAATTCCGCCATTACCGCCAATACCTGCATCTCCACCTTTTCCTCCGCTGCTGGCATTTCCTCCATTATTACCATTTGCACCTATCGCAGTCAGCTCGCCCATATTATTCCCCATTGATTGGGAATAGATGGTCAGAGAACTGCCACTGGGCACATTAATTCCACCATTGCTAGCATTTAAATGACAGCTATCGGAAAGAATGATACGAACATCACCTGAAACGGTTATTCTTCCGCCTGCAACTTGCGTACCATTGACACAAACCCACGTTGTTGTACCTGCTGTCCCCAACGATGTATGACCTGCATAAACTAGTACGGGTACATTACTTGGTACAACTTGTGCTGTCCCATTCGTATCAATGTATAGGATACCACCATTTATATGTACATTTGCATAAGCTATTGATGACGCTTTTGAATTTGTAGTTTCGATACCATTCTCAATTACACCAATAGCAAAATCTGCAAAACCCACAATGCAGTCTATTACATCTATAGTGTTTCCTATCAAAACATTTTGACAGCCTATTATAGCGCTTGTGCCTGTAATTGCAGGGTTATTAATAAATCCAGCAATATCAGATATAATAGGTGTATTGGGAACAATATCATTCAAAACATTGACAACGAGAGAACCACATGAAGTTACAGCCCCAACGATTGCAAGTCCTCCTGTTCCTATTGCCGCCGCAGTATTCAAGCCACATGATACTGCCCCTAATACGTTTTTTACTACTACTTGAGTAACTTTCTTGAAAAAACTTCCTATTCCCTTATGAGACTTTGAAATATCAAATAAACTATCCAAACCATCCCAATCCATTTGGGCTTCAATATCATAAAAATATTCTATGCTACTGTCTGGATGAATTAAAGCACAATCAAATAAACTGTCTCGAAAGTTACCAAAGTAAATAATATTGCCGTCAATGACCATCATTTCTGGTAATCCGTTTTCTTTAAAGAAAACACTAAAACCGTCTTCACCGTTTTTATCCTTATAAAATAGTTGAGTAGGTATACCTGTATTGGTATCCATGTTCAAAAATACCATTGACCCATCAATTGCTGCAATCATTAAATCGCAATCGGTTTCTTCGCTAATATCTACAAAGTATACTTCATCTACCCGTTCGAGAATAATACTACTTATCTCCGAAATTGCCGTCTGATAAACGATTGTGTCGTTTTTTTTGAAGTTTATTTTTGTTTGCTGTGCAATAGCGGTTGTTGAGCCAAATAACAGAACGGCTGTTATCACAATAAATGTTGAAATTCTATTTTTCATAATCGTTTACTTATTTAATGGTTTAACAATTTTTTTAACTACTACGCCCTGCTCGGTTTCGACATGAAGAAGGTAAATACCGACTGCGGCATTCCGTAGAGATATTACGCATTGTGTCTCTACTTTTTCACAATATTGTTGAGAAATCATTTTGCCATCGGCGCTATACAACGTTAGCGAGTTTATGGCTACGGGACTTTCAACAATTACATCGCCTCTGGGGGTAACACGTACAAGGACATCAACATTCTGTGCTGACAGGTTGTGTATTCCCGTACTGCCATTATCTTTAAACATAAATTTCACAACCTCGCTCAATGTATACACCTTGTTTCCACTCTGTCTTTCAATAGACATGTTCACTTTCGAAAAAGAAATTTGCCGAATTTCGTTCAACAGAGTTGTGTCGGCTGGCGAGCCATCTTTTTTGTGTACAATCAAAATTTCGCCAGATTTTGCTCCATCAAAAGCTATATTGTCGAAATCAGAAACAAGCGAACTGAAAACAATCGTGTCACTTTTTACCACATATATTATCGGTACTTGTGCCAAACTATCTACATTCCACGCCAAAAAGGCAAAGAATACTGCTGTTTTTAACTTTAATACAATTGCCTTCATTTTAATGACATTTTTAATTTCGTTTTTGTTAACGATGGGTTCTGCTCCACCAACAAATTTACCTTACTCACTGGGGTTAATTCCAATTCCCCGCCTAAAAACCTGTTTTGTCTCATCATTTCTTCTTTTTTTGATGTTATAAACTATTTTAATTACCACTTCAAGCCGTTTTCCCGTTTCCACAACGCTGTCTCACGGGTGGCGACTAACGTNNNNGCGGCTTGGCGNAGNGGCGGCTTNCACTGCNGTTNNTGCGGGCGACAAACGTTCACTTTTGCACAACTTTTTCAGCGGGTAT
>JGI24702J35022_10002238_pt1 | contig 11890 bp, 8 predicted proteins | sample TergutTh196P4_FD_35022 | JGI IMG/M metagenome (IMG submission 35022)
CCTGCCGAATGAGGGTAACCTGCACATACTGGACGGCAGGGGCAAGCCCCTGCCCTACACTGACATTACCAAATTTTGGAGGAAAAACTCATGAACGATAAATACCTGAAGCCCAAAGTCGGGGCGGCGAAACGGGTGTTCAAACCGAGCAGCCTCATGGGAGGAGCCGGAGGGCCGCCTTCCGTCGCCGAATCTGACGAAAATGGCAAAATTACGCGTGTACGCCCATACCACTACGAGGAAGATAACACTTGGGAATCGCTCAATCCGTGGAAAATAGAGAGCCGGGGAAGGGTGTTCGAGCCTCCAAAACACTCTGTGCCGGGTGTGTATTATCTTTCTTATAAAAAGCGCGTTTACTCAAATAACAGGGTCAGCTATCCCTTGAAGAGGGTTGACTGGGATCCGAAGGGTGAGAGGAACACACAAAACCGGGGCAAGAGCAAGTATGTACGCATTTCCTGGGACGAGGCGACACAGACAATTGCCGACGAATTGTTGCGTATCAAAGATAAGCACGGGATGTCCTCGATACTTGCAGAGTCGGACATGCACGGCGAGGGCAAGCGCATCGCCCCGCCGCACGGATGCATGAACCGGCTGCTCGCGCTGATGGGCGGATACACCGTGCAAATGCGCAATATGGACAGCTGGGAAGGCATGGCGTGGGGGTCCCGTAATGTTTGGGGCTGCGAACCGGTCGGGGAGATGCAGCCGTCCGGCAGCGTATGGATCGACATCATAAAGAATTCAGAGCTGCTTCTATTCTGGGCTGCAGATCCGGAAACGACCCCTGTTGGGTTCGACGGTTATATGGCAAGTCGGATGAGCCAGTGGATAAAAAGCATCGGCATCAAATATGTATACATCGACCCGGCACTGAACTTTTCCGCCTGTTACCTCGCGGATAAATGGATACCGGTCCTCCCGAACACGGATGCGGCGCTTTATCTGGGAATAGCATATACATGGCTGACAGAGAATTCATACGACCGGGAATATGTCGAAAAATATGCAGTTGGCTATGAAGCATTTTTTGATTATGTCCTCGGAAAAGAAGACGGTGTTCCCAAGACGCCTGAGTGGGCGAACGGGAAATGTGGCGTTCCTGAATGGACAATCAAGGCGCTGGCGCGCGACTGGGCTAAGAAAGTGACAAGCGTAACAATCGGCAATGCCGGTCCCGGATACCGCGGACCATTTTCGACGGAACCGGCCCGTATGCAGTCGATACTGCTCGCTATGCAGGGACTCGGCAAACCCGGCCGTCATCAGGCGAAATGGCTGGAATGGAATCTGCACTCGCCGAACTTCCCGCTGCCTTATCAAGGCAAACGCACACCTAATCCCGGATGGCGCTCCGAGACAGTCCGTCCGCCCGGCAGCACTGCGGAATCCAAGTTCACCCGGTATTCAGGCACGGTTGAAACCGCACGGGTTGACGCCCGTGAAGCACTTGAAAAACTTGCCCCCGGAGACGACAAGGAACGCAAGCGACTCGAACGGATAATCAGCGATCTCGATCGCTACGTAACTGCCGTTATCCCGGGCGAAATTCCTTCGTCGCAGTCGATTCCGAAATGCCTTGTCCATGACGCGATTCTGGACGGCCATATCGAGTGGTGGGGGCTGCATTCCTTCACGGGACCGGCTGAAGAGCAGTGGGAAAAACACGAATTTCCCCTGCCGGGATGCTCAAAAATACATGCTATCTGGACGGATTCGCCTTGCATGGTCACATGCTGGAACGACGGTTTCCGCTTTGTAAAGGCTATGCGAAGCCCGGACATTGAGTTTATTGTCGCGCAGCACCCATGGCTGGAAAACGACTGCTACATGGCGGATATTATCCTACCGGTGCAAACCTCTTATGAAGTGGATGACATGACCAACGATACCGGCGGCGGTGTAATGACCTCCGTATACCATCTGGTGCCTGCCTGCCCGCCTGTAGGGGAATCATTGGACGACTTTGACTGCGTCGTCGAAGTCGCGAAAAAGCTCGGTCAGGAATACTATGACGCATATACGAGGGGAGTAACTGAAAAACAGGAACTGGTCGATCTGTTTTTTGCCGGGAGCGGCGTCGCGCACCTTGATAAAAATGACGACTTCCATAAAAAGGGCATACTCGTCCAACCGTGCGACCCCGAACGTTTGGATTTTGAAAAATATCCGCCCGGACTGTCGCCATTTGTGAAAGACCCGGATAAAAACCCGCTGAAGACGCCTACGGGCAAATTTGAGTTCACGTCCACGAAGATTCAAGAACACTTCCCCGACGACCCGGAGCGCCCGCCGTATCCGAAATGGGTCGAGAGGAGTGAAAAACACGACGAGAGCCTGTTCGGCGACCGCGCCAAGAAATATCCGCTCCTTTGCATGTCGAACCATGGGCGTTGGCGCTTCCACGCAAACCTTGACGATGTGACGTGGAGCCGCGAGGTCGAGACAATGAAGATACGCGCGAAAGACGGTTATCAATACGAGCCGGCATGGATGCACCCCACAACTGCTGCGGAAAAAGGGGTCAAGCATGGCGATATCATAAAGGTGTTCAACGAACGCGGTGGATGCACCCCACAACTGCTGCGGAAAAAGGGGTCAAGCATGGCGATATCATAAAGGTGTTCAACGAAAGAGGGGTCGTCCTGTGCGGGGCTTATGTGACCGAAAGGCTTGTGCCCGGCGTGGTATACGTCGATCATGGTTCCCGGTTCGATCCGATAGATGCGGAAAGTCTTGACCGCGGTGGCGCGATCAACCTTATAACGCCCACCGCGATCATTTCAAAACACGCGACCGGCATGGCGGTCAGCGGTTTCCTTGTTGATATTTCCAAAGTTACGGACGCGGAGATGGAGGCATGGAAGAAGCAATTCCCTGACGCTTTCGGGAGAGAGGTAGACGATGGATGCGGCGTATGTCTGGACGGATGGCTCATCAGCAGTTAGGAGTGTGGAGTTAGACGCTACAGAGTTAGACGCTATAGAGTAAGTAACAACATAATTGCATTGATTTAATTTTAATGGAGGTATCAATCGTGGATCTTGGACTCAAGGACAAAGTGGCATTTGTCACGGGCTGTGGAAGCCCCATCGGTTTTGGACGCAGGATATGCGCTGTTCTGGCGGAGGAAGGTTGCAAAATCGCCGGAGCAGACATAGATGCAAAAGGCACGGAAGAAACTATCGGCATTATAAAGGAAACCGGTGCTGAAGGTATTGCTTTTGCCTTCGACGTGCGCGACCGCGCCGCAGTCGACGCGGCTGTGAAGAAAACTATCGACACATTCGGCAAAATCGACATACTGGTAAACTGCGCCGGAGCGAGTTACTCACATAATACAAGTTTCGTAGACCAAAAGAAGGAAGAGTGGTATTTTGACATCGAAGTAAACCTTGTTGGACAGATGAACGTGGCTCAGTCCATTCTCCCGCATATGATCGAGCGTAAGTCAGGCAAGATTGTCAATTTCTCGGGAGGCCGAGGCATACCCGGTCTCAGCACATACGGCGCGGCAAAAGGCGGGGTCATAGAGTGGTCGTATGCCTTGGCTACGGAGGTCGCAAAATTCAATGTCAGCGTGAACATTTTCGGTCCCGGGCTGTCGCATACAGGGCTGACAAAAGGTCAGTCTGATGAATTCATGCAATTTGTTACGAACACTACTAGGCAAAAGAGACTCTGCACGCCTGAGGACGTCGCTCCTATTATCGCATTTATGGTTTCAGACAAAAACAGCTATATGACAGGCGGATTCGTGAGCATAGGCGGCTGAGCGAGAACATCATCGAAGCCAAAATCATCGAAGCCAAAGCTTGACTTTTTGCAACTTGCATGTTAATGTTAACGAAAATTGTTGAGCCAGAATGAATTATGTCAGCAATTTAATGAATAAAACAGGGGAATCCTGTAGAATAAGTAATACCACAAAGAGAAAGGAAAAGAAAAATGACAAAGAGATTATTTGCGATCCTATTGGCCCTGACCCTTATTTTTGCCCTCGTAGCGTGCAACAGCGGCGATAAGGGCGGCAGTTCACAGGCACCTGTTGCGCCGCCGTCAGAAAGTGCCCCCGCTGCTACCGGAGGAGGGGAGACCCGCTACTTAGACTCGATGATTATCCTGACCGAACAACCGGTCAACGTACTCGACACACAGCACCCTGCAGGCACGGGCGGTTCAAACCGCGCGATTTACTCAATGGTATTTGATAAACTTTTGACGCTTTTGGATGGAAAATATATGCCGGAACTTGCAAAGTCCTGGGACATCAGCGACGACTATCTGACATACACTTTCCACCTTCGCGACGACGTGACCTTCAGCAACGGTGACAAATTCACTGCGCAAGACGTTTTGAACACGTTTGAATTAGCGAGAGCAGCTGTTGGCACGGAAGCTTTTGACGTGTGGAGAACCGTTGATACCCTGACCGCTCCTGACGATTATACAATCGTACTGACCCAGGCCGAGGTCGATGTTGACGTTTTGTTCAGGCTGAATCTGCCATGGGCCTCAATACTCAATAAGAAGGCAATCGAGGCCGACAACCTTGAGGGCAGATGGGTCGGTACAGGACCGTACACTATCACCGGTTTTGCCGCAGCTGACTTTACAGATCTTGCCCGCAGGGATGACTATTGGGGTGGGACACCGCCGACCAAGAATGTTACTTTCAAATGGATTCCTGAAGTAACAGCGCGTACAGTTATGATGCAAAACGGCGAGGCGCAGATGAATTTCAATACGGCGCCGGAAGATATGGATCTGTTCTTGAATGACAAGGAACACTTCTCTGTCATCACTTTCCTCGCAAATGTCGACAATACAATGATGTTTAATATGAACCATCCGGTATGCGGCAACAAGGACTTCAGGCTGGCAGTTGCCCACGCCTTGAGCCTGCCCGAGATTGCCATGACCGCCGGAGGAATCTGGGAAGTGCCCGTCAATGACGGAACCGTCTGGGGCGCCGGAACGGAATTCAGGAAAAACGACTTACCGCTCTTTGAGTACAACATTGATATGGCGAAGGAGTATCTCGCCAAATCCCCATATGCCGGCGAGGAACTTGAGTTAATTGCATCCAGCCCTTCAAATACCAGAGCCATTGAGATGATTCAGGAGCAACTGGGGCTTGTCGGAATTAAAACAAGGCTATACCCGACAGACACCCCGACCCTCAGCACGGTCGCCGTGTACGAAGACAACAAGGCGGAGTTGATCCACTTCCTCAACGTGTTTGATTTGAATGCGTCTTCAGCCCGAAACGTCTTCTATCCCGGCAGATCCACAAATAGGGCTTCGTACAACAATCCGGAAGTCACCGATCTGCTCGACAGAGCACCGAAGGTCACCGATGAAAAAGAGCGTGAGGCAATGTACATGAAAGTACAGGAAATAGTATATGAAGAGTTGCCCTACATCAGCCTGTACTACAGCACGCGCATCATTGTTACCCCGGTTGGCATTGGCGGAATGAACCTCAATGCTGACCTGAACCACGACTTCAAATTCGTACATATTGCGATAAAAGACTAGTTTTCTCAAAAAGGAGGGATGCAGCAAAACTGAGGTTGAGTTGCATCCCTTCGCGCATTTTGATAAGCATGGAGGTATAACGAATTGACACGCTATGTCATTAGGCGCGTCCTGATGCTGATTCCGGTCATCCTTGTTGTATCATTTATTGTATTCTCGCTGGTCGAGCTGATGCCGGGAACATTCGTTGACTCGCTGATAGTCGGGAGTATGACCCCGGAAGATATCGCCGCTTTGAGGGCGGAGTACGAGCTTGACAAACCAATGTTATACAGATACGCGAAATACATGGTCAATATGGTGCAGGGGGATCTGGGACAGTCGATGGCGACAAAACAGCCTGTTTTTGACACATATATGTCGAAACTGCCGAATACACTGCTCCTCGCATTCGCCGCCTCAGTCATAGGGATATCGATTTCTATTCCTCTGGGTATTGTGGCTGCACGGAAGGCAGGGACGTTGACGGACACAGCAACAACAGTCTTTACGCTTGTCGGAATGTCGTTGCCGGCATTCTGGCTTGGATTGATGCTTATGCTGGTGTTTTCCATGTATCTGGGTTGGTTCCCGGGAGCAGGAAACACAGGAATACGAAGCCTGGTTTTGCCGGCCGTATGCAGCGCGATGTCCCTTTCGGCCCTGTGCGCTAGGCAGACACGCTCCAGTATGCTTGACGTTTTGCAAGCGGATTTCCTGCGAACCGCTAGAGCGAAAGGCGCACCGGAAGAGATAGTTATAAGGAAACATGCGCTCGGCAACGCGCTGATACCGATTATTACGGCGGTTGGATCCTCGGTCTGCGTGCAGCTTGCAGGTTCCGCTGTAGTCGAACAGGTTTTTGCCTGGCCCGGCGTCGGGAGAATGATCGTGGATGGCGTGAAAGAGCGCGACGTAACGGTGATATTAGGCTGCACGATAATGACGACGATACTATATGTTATCGTTATGCTGATAGTCGATTTGCTTTACGCATTCGCAGATCCTAGGATCAAGTCGCAGTTTGCTGTTGCAAAAAAGGAACCGAAAATATTTGCAGCATCAATGCCTGACCGGGGGCCGGCCGATACCGATACACCTATTGCCGCGGCAGAACTGTCGGATGCAGAGGCCATCTCCCCCCATGAACACCACTTTACAACACTCAGGGCCTTGCTCAAACATAGGGACAATGAGGCCGAAGATGAGGATGAGAGCAGTCAAGAGGAGTTAGCTTACAGCGGAGCCCAAGATTTTGTGACAAGGCAGAATAAAGACATCGTCCTTGGTGATCTGTCGACGTCCTCAGACATCGTAGCGAGGTACAAAAAACGCAGCCAATTGGGCGAAATATGGCACAGGATGTTACGCAATAAAAGTGCGTTGACAGGGTTGATAATCCTCGGCGTCGTGGTCATTATTGCAATCATCGCTATATTTATTCCTTTTGAGATGTCAACCGCAACTAATATGAGCGTCAGGTATTCCCCGCCGGTCTGGAGATACCCGTTCGGTACCGACAGCATGGGCCGAAACTTGTTCCTACGGGTAATCTACGGCTCGCAGTACTCGCTGGTCATCGGATTCGGCGCAGTATTTGTTTCCATGGTCGCCGGGGTAGCCCTCGGTTCGGTCGCGGGTTACTATGGCGGCAAAACCGATAATATCGTTATGCGGATATCCGACGTTTTGGCGTCAATACCCGGGCTCCTGCTCGGGATGGTTATCATGGTAGTGCTGGGGATGAACATGCCTAACCTGATCATCGCCGTCGGCGTTGGGGGAATACCTCATTTTATTCGAATGTCGCGCGCCGCAATACTAACTGTAAAAGGCAATGAATTTGTAGAAGCCGCGCGCGCGATCGGTTTCTCGAATTTTCGCATAATAACCACGCAAGTCCTTCCAAACGGGCTGAGCCCAATTATGGTGCAGGCATCAATTTCGCTCGGTTTTTCGATTATGATCGCGGCGGCGCTATCGTTCCTCGGTTATGGCATACCGCCACCGGCGCCTGAATGGGGGGCGCTCGTCTCAGCGGGCAGGGAGGCTTCGCGCGCCGCGCCATGGCTGATGGCGTTCCCGGGCCTTGCCATCATGGTGACAGTCCTCGGATTCAACCTGCTTGGCGACGGACTTCGGGACGCAATGGACCCGAAACAGAAGAAATAACGCAGGAGAGGGAGTTTGAATGAATATTACAGCTGATGTTTTAGTAATTGGCGCCGGTGGAGCCGGCTGCAGGGCAGCTATCGAAGCTGCTGACATTAACCCTGAATCGAACGTTGTCATCTTATCCCAGGGACCTGTCGGAAAGAGCGGCCTGACCGTGATGGCAAACGGAGGCATACGCTGGGTCACGCACCCTGACGACACCCCGGACAACCTTTTTCGTGAAGTCATTCTGGCCGGCGATTTCCTGAACGAACAAAACCTTGTTGAAGTTTTAACCGAAGAAGGTCCGGTCAGGGGGAATGAACTGCTTAAATGGGGGGCGAGAGAGCTTCGCTATGAATCTACTGAGCCCGATAAGCAGGGAGGCCCGGAATATACGAGGAGCCACTACATACCCGGCGTGACCTATATGGCCGCACTGCGCAGGGAGCTCGAGCGCAGACCGAATATTACGATTATGGAAGATGTCATAACGACTAAACTCCTGATCCGTGGAAACAGGGCTGTCGGCGCTGTGATCCTCAACATCAGAACCGGCCAGATTTTCCCGATAAAGGCAAAATCCACGGTTTTGGCGACGGGCGGTTTGTGCGAGATCTATGACCATAATGACAACGGACCGTTTGGCATGCGCGGCCACGCGACAGGCATGGGCTGTACATTAGCCTACGATATAGGCGCGGAAATCATCGACCTGGAAATGGTCCAGTTCACCGGCAATCAACTCTACCCACCGTGGCTTCTGGGAAACCCGGCGCTGCTTGTCAGCATGTGCGGCGGGAAGTATATGAACGCCCATGGCGAGGAATTCATGAAACTCCCATTGACCAGAGCAGAAACGCAAATCCTTGCGCACGAGGAAATCGCAAAGGGAAACGGGACAGAACGCGGTGGGGTTTTCATCGACCTGACGGCGTCGCCCCTTACGAGTGAGGAAATCGAAGAGCAGCTTAAAATGTCGCTGGCCATCGATATCGGCAAAGAGCGCTGGAAACTGATCAAAGATATGAGCGCGGATAACCCCGACCCCAAAAACTGGAAAATCGAGTTTACTCCCGGAGGAGCTCATTTTGCCATGGGAGGTGTCAGGATTAACGAAAAATGCCAGACCAATATCGAAGGCTTCTACGCGGCGGGCGAATGCACGGGAGGCGTTCAGGGCGGCAACCGCATGGGTGGAAACGCCCTGACCGAAATAATCGTATTCGGCGCGAGGGCGGGCAGATATGCGGGCCTGTATGCAAAAGAAACCGACCTCATCGAGCCCGACGAAAAATCCGTCATAAGCGAAAAGGACCGTTTGCTTGGGTTGTTCAGCGACGATGGAGTGGCCCCCGACGTAGTATGGAAAAAAATCGCTTCCATAATGTCTGAATATGTGGCGGTATCCCGCACAGAAGACGGCCTCAAAAAGGCGCTTGTCGAGCTGGAAGCTTTGAAGAAAGGCGATTTTGCCCGGATGCGTGTCCCTCAGGGCAGAGTATACAACTCTCTGTGGGTCGAAGCGATTCAGGTCATTTATATGATGGATCTGGCAGAAATGATAACAAAGTCCGCCATTTTCAGGAAAGAGAGCAGGGGGGCGCACTACCGCGAAGACTATCCGGAGATGGATATATCTTCCTCACCCAAACACACCTGCCTTTCAAAGAAAGACGGAACCATTGATATTAAAGCCGTACCAGTAACGATTACTAAAATGAATCCGGAGGCGAAAAGATGAGCAAAGAAGTGATTAATTTAAAAGTATTCCGTTACGATCCGGACAGGGACGAGGCGCCCTCATACGTCGATTACGAGGTTCCATGGAGCGAAGGCCTCCTACTGCTTAACGCGATGAAATACATACGCGACAATATCGACGAAACCTTGGCATTCCGCGATTTTTGCTGCGGTTGCTCGTGGTGCATGTCTTGCCTTATGACTGTGAACGGGAAGGGCATCCGGACTTGTTCATGGCTGCTCAAACCGGGAGAAAGCCTCCTGATTGAACCGCTATGGGGAAATCCAGTCATAAAAGACCTTGTCGTGGATTTCGGCGTAATGGTATCCACGCCGGAGGGTACCTTCAAAAAAATGGAAGGCACGCTTATCAGAAAAGCAAAAGAGGAAACATAATGATTGGTTACGGAAAGATTTTGCGGGTCAACCTCTCCGCCGGGACATCTGCTGTTGAAGATATACCTGAAACATGGCCGAAACTATTCGGAGGGGCGCGCGGATTCGGCGCCAAAATACTCTATGACGAAGTTCCCGATTACTGCGATGCTTTGGGTGAAGAGAATAAACTAATCCTGAGTACAGGAATACTGGCGGGGACGAATATTCACGCTGTCCACCGATGGGTGGCAACCACGAAAAGCCCGCTGACAGATGGCTACTGCAGGACAGTAGGCGGCGGGGATTTTGGCGCATTCATGCGATTTGCGGGATATGACTGCATTGTCATTGAAGGGAAATCCGAAAAACCTGTCTATCTGTGCTTAAGCAGTTCGGGCTGCGTTTTTCGCGACGCCTCTCAGATATGGGGCAAAAACACGGAGGAAGCTCAGAAATATATTACTGCAGACCTGGGCGGCGGGAAAAATGTTTCAACTATCGCCATAGGCCAGACAGGGGAGAACAAAGTCCTTTTTGCCGCTATATTCTGCGGCAGGCGCTCAGCGTCAAGAGGCGGCTCGGGCGCGGTTATGGGTTCGAAGAACCTGAAAGGCATCGGAATCATCGCGGAGAGAAACCTCAGCCACCTGTTTAATCTGGAAGAAATTAACAGGCTTGGCAAAGAACAGCTCGTATTTATGAAAGACAGCCCCTCGTACATTCTGCACAGAGACTACGGAACGTCGGACGGAATGATTTCGCGGAACGCATGGGGAGTATTCCCGACAAAAAACTTTCGTTACGGATACATCGATGGATGGGAAGCCATGACCGGAGAAGAGTATCGCAAGATGCGCATTGGCAAAGCCGGATGCCATATCTGCGGAGCCAGGTGCGGGCTCATCCACAAGGTGCAGGAAGGCATATACAAAGGCGCTGTGAGCGAAGGACCGGAATATGAGAGCTACTGGTCTTTTTCCGGTACAATCGGCTCAGTGGACATAGACGCCACGATAAAAGCGGATCAGCTTTGTGATGACTATGGTCTTGACTCCATCTCTACAGGCGGGGTAATAGGATTTGCCTATGAACTATATGAGAAAGGTATAATCACCAAGGAAGATACAGACGGCTTTGAGCTCAACTATGGCAATCATGAAGCTATGATAGAATTGATCCATAAAATCGGACGCTACGAGGGATTTGGCCGTATATTGTCAATGGGCGTAAAACGCATGGCTGAACACTATGGGCACGGGAGTCAGGACTATGCCATGCATTCAAAAGGCATGGAACTTGCTGGATACGAGCCGCGCGGGCTCAAAGCCACAGGGTACGGTTACGCGACCTCGAATATCGGCGGCGCGCACGGAGCGGGTACATTGGCCCTGCAGGAGTGGGGAGAGCCTGTGATACGCACAAGCCCGGAGGCGCCGTATGAGGAATGGGGAGTGCCTTTCCCGCGCTTCCTTGACAGGTTCGAGGATTTTGGGAAAGAGGACGTTGTCATCCACAACCAAAACAACAGCTGCCTAAGTGAGATCGGGGTGATTTGTTCATTTTCGCAAGGCTGGGGCGGCTGGTCGCAAAGGCTTTTCGGGCCGATGCTTGTGGCGGCTACAGGGATCGAAGAATTTAATGACAGACGATTCCAGGCGATGATGGGAGAACGAATTTTTAATCTCGAGCGCGCGTTTATTCTCAGACAGGGTACAACAGGCAAGGACGACACGCTGCCTAAACGGCTGCAGGAGGAACCTCTCCATACGAAAGGCATGCCGGGCGAAGGCCAGGTTGTCGGACACTTGCCCGAGGTGATACAAGCCTACTATAAACTCCGAGGATGGAGTCAGGACGGAATACCATCGGAAGAAAAATTGGAAGAACTGGGAATAGGCTATGCGCGGCAGGATATTATGAGGGCTATCGCGACCCGCCAATCCTGATAAATATTTGCAATTCTGCGAAGGATTAGGTAATATGAAACTACGAGGAGGACAACAATATGGAAAATGAAAACACAAGCGGCGCATGCGACGTGGTGCTGGACATCAAGGACCTGGTCGTCCACTACGTGCTGGAGGACGAG
>JGI24702J35022_10002239_pt1 | contig 11889 bp, 5 predicted proteins | sample TergutTh196P4_FD_35022 | JGI IMG/M metagenome (IMG submission 35022)
TAATAGAACAAAAATACGAAGAGTTGAATCTTGGAAGAGATTACAATTCAAAGTTTTCAAAAATTCGTGATTTTGAAGCCAACGCTATTGGGCAAATTGGCGAAGCATTTGCAAAGAAAATTATCTGTGAATTTACTGAGATTGTTGATGACGGGATAATTCATAATGAGTTTGATATTCAAACAAAAAACGGTATTTTTTTCGAAATAAAAACTGCTCGCAAGGGTAGAAACAATAACACTTTTCAATTCAACGGAATAAATCCAAATTACAATTACAACTATCTTCTTTGCATAGGAATTTGCGAAGACTCAATTCATTTTCGCATTTTTGAGAAAAAAGATGTCTCGTATGTACATAAAGAACGTAAATTTTATATTAACCAAATTGGTTTTTCAAGACAACTTGTACAAATGAACCCGCAAAATCAAGTAAATTATAAATTGACATTAAATTTGAGGGAACTATTTGATATTGAGTTGATTTCTGAACAATTGGCATCAATATTAATAACCGAGAATACCAGCGTTTAATGAGCGGTTTTGCAAAATGGCGGCAGTACCCCCGCAGCAAGGGCAACTTTTTTTTTGCAACAAAACAATATCGCATAAAAGTTTGCGTTATAATGATAATAGAAAAGAATAATGTGTCGGCTGCCCCGAGGGGCAGCCATTTTTTGAAAGAAAAACATAGTATTTAAAGTTTTAAAAATTATTATGATTATGGGTTGCCCTGCGGGGCAACATTTTTTTTGCAACAAAAAACAATATCGCATAAATGTTTGCGTTATAATGATAACAAACGAAATAAGCAGATTTTAGAGAACAAAATTTTTTTCATAGAAAGTGGCTGCTCCGCAAGGGGCAGCCTTTTTTTTTGCAACAAAAAATAATATCGCATAGCCTTTTTGCGTTATAGTGATTTACAATTGAGTAACAATGACAGCAATAAACAACGCAAGTCCCAAACAGGGATTGAACTTTATCGAGGCGATTATCGAAGAGCAACTTAACGAAACGGACGGGAAGTTGGAGATTTATACGCGCTTCCCGCCCGAACCGAACGGCTATCTGCACATCGGACACGCAAAATCTATCTGCCTGAACTTCGGCATCGCCAAGAAATACAGGGGCAAAACCAATCTCCGTTTCGACGATACCAATCCTGTGAAAGAAGATGTGGAATACGTTGATTCGATAAAGGAAGATATTCAGTGGCTCGGTTTTCAGTGGCATTCGGAGCATTACGCATCGGATTATTTCGAGCAGTTGTATCAATGGGCGGAGCAACTCATCGCAGCGGGCAAAGCCTACGTGGACGAATCTTCGCAGGAGCAGATTAGTCAATGGCGGGGCGTGCCGACGGCTCCCGGAACGGAAAGTCCGTACAGAAACAGACCTGCGGCGGAGAGTTTGGCACTGTTTCAACGAATGCGGCAGGGGGAATTTCCCGATGGTCATTGCGTTTTGCGTGCGAAAATAGATATGGCATCGCCCAATATGCACCTGCGCGACCCGATTATGTACCGCATTCTGCATACGCATCACCATCGCACAGGCGGCAACTGGTGCATCTATCCGATGTACGATTATGCCCACGGACAAAGCGATTCCATCGAGGGCATCACGCATTCCATCTGCACGTTGGAGTTTGAGGTGCATCGTCCGCTGTACGATTGGTTTTGCGAGGCGCTGCAAATCCACCACCCGCAACAGATAGAGTTTGCCCGCCTCAACATCAATTATACGGTGATGAGCAAACGGAAACTCTTGCAGTTGGTACAGGAAGGTTATGTCAGCGGCTGGGACGACCCGCGCATGCCGACCATCTGCGGTTTGCGGCGACGGGGATATACGCCGCTGTCGTTGCGTAATTTCGCTGAAACGGTGGGCGTTGCGAAGCGGGAGAACGTAATTGACCTATCGCTTTTGGAGTTCTGCGTCCGCGAAGATTTAAACAAAACCGCCTACCGCACCATGGCGGTACTCAATCCCGTTAAACTGATTATTGACAATTACCCCGATGGTATGACGGAAGAGATGGACGCCGTAAACAATCCCGAAGATTTGACCGCAGGAACGCGTAAAGTTCCGTTCAGCAAGGAGTTATGGATTGAACAAAACGATTTTATGGAAAATCCGCCGAAGAAGTATTTCCGTCTATCGCTCGGAAATGAAGTTCGTTTGAAGTATGCCTATATTATAAAATGTGTTTCGGTAGATAAGGATAAAGATGGGAATATTACCGCCGTCCACTGCGAATACGACCCGCAAACCAAAAGCGGTATGGCGGAAAGCAACCGCAAAGTGAAAGGCACGATACATTGGCTTTCGGTAAACGATTGCAAACAGGCAGAGGTGCGGTTGTACGACCGTCTGTTCAGCGTTGCCGAACCCGATAAGACAGAAGAAGGGAAAACGTTTGTGGACAATCTAAATCCCAATTCGTTGGAAATCGTCCAAGCCTATACCGAAAAACATTTTATAGACACCAAACCATTGACCCACTATCAGTTTGAGCGTCTGGGCTATTTTACCATAGATAAGGATTCTACCCCCGACAGATTGGTGTTCAACAAAACAACGGGACTGAAAGATTCGTTCAAAAATTGCGGATAAATGAATAAGTAAGGGAAAAAAACACAAACAGATACCCCCCAAACATCAGAAACAAACTGTATTTGATATCGGGGCGGTGATAATATAAGGAAATCTGATGTTTTCCCTGCGGTATCCAAACCGCTGTCATGGAGGAATTGATAGGAGTTATTTCCAAAGCAATGCCCTGCGAAGTTTCGGCTTTCCACCCTTTGTAGAAATTTTGCGTTATTACGAGCGGTCTTTTTTTGTTTGATTCGGCGTGAAATTCAATTCTCCCGGGTACAAATTGTTGGAGTTTTACGGTTGATTCTGCATCATCAAAGTTACCTATATGTTTGTTATTTTCACAAAAGGCGGTATCTGTTGAAAGTCGGCGGCTGTTGGTATCCTGCATTATTACTTTAGGAAAGAAAACCACAGGCAAAATTAGTTTTTCTTCATTTTGATAATAAAACTGCAACATTTTGTCATAACTTTTCAAAATGAAAGGATTGTAAGAATCCCATTCGATTTTCTTTTCATAAATACCGAGATTCCGCCAAAAAGAATGATAATTTTTATTTGCGTATATTTCTTCCGAAGAAGTCAATTTTTCGGGAATAGGGTAATCTTTGGGTGCCGTTTTTAAAATTTGCGAAAATTGACGATTGGTTGTTGAAGTATTAAAAGCGGTTTTTCTCCCGCAAATTTGCGTATTTACAACAAGGTCGAACAGCAAAAATACGACAAGAGCGTAGAAAAAATAGGGTTTTGAAATCCATTTTTTAAAATATTCAGCACCTACGGCAGCTATCAACAATACGGAAATGATAAAAAACAGCCTAAACATACTGGGTACTCGTATCATATTCCAAAGCGGAAAATAATCAAAACCAAATTTATGAAAAGGGAAATAATTGCCGAATGAAACCAAAAAACAAAAACAACCAAAAATAGAAATCAGGATTAAAAGCGGATTTTTGGCTTTAAAAATCCCGAAACAGAAAAAGAACAAAGTAGCAATTCCCATATAAATATTTGCCATAGATTGGTCAGTTTTTATAAAATTTGGATTTGTAGATAGGTAGGGGCAAATCAGGGAAATCAAACTTTGAACGGTAAAAAGTCCTGCACAGGCTCGCTCATATACTAATTTTGTGCCTCGAACAGTGTAAATAACCGCCTCTATGTATGAAATAACAGCGGGAAGCGACAACAAAACAAAACAGCACACAGAGAGCAAACTCCAAAGGATAGTCTTTTTAATGTATTGATATTCTTTTTTATAAACAGAGCGAATGATTGTCCAAACGAGCAAAGCGATACACAAATAGATTAATACAAAAACAAACCCGGTGTAGCCGCCTACAAATAGCAGCGAAGCCGATAATGCCAATGCCAAACAAGTTTTAAAACAAGGATTTTTAATAAGATTTAGTAAAGTATAAAGCACCCAAGGTATCCAAGCAACAGCAATAATCCATGACAAATGTTGTGCGTTTCCAACATAAACGCCAGATAACATATAAGCACAAGCCACCGCAAAAGCAGCAATATTTTCCTGCACAAAATGCTTGCTTAAAAGGTAAAAACCAAGTCCGCCGACAAACGCATGCAACATAAAATAGAGACTCCAATAATAGGGGGGATAATTACTGAAAACAACAAAAAGCCAATTTGGAAAGTAAAAAACAGCAGATTGCGGGTCGCCGTGAATGGGCAATCCCATAGTTTGATAAGGATTCCAAAAAGGCAAAATGCCGTTTCGAAGCGAGTCTATAATAAAATAACAACTGGGGAAAAACTCATCAGCATAATCGTAGATAGGCAGATACTTAAACATCGGAAAGTATGCCGCCACAGCAACCAAAAGCAGACCAAAAACGTATCGGTGTTGGAAAACTTTTCTGTAAATCATTGATGCCCATTGGGAATATCTCAATTTTTCCATGATAAATCTGTAAATTATTGTACAAGTCTTTTTTCTATCTAAGCACCACCTTCCGCACCGTATTGCCTTGGGAGGTTGCTATCCGCAGAAAATAAACGCCTCTGGCAAGGGAACTCACGTCTATTTCTTCCCGATATTGCTGTGCGGGTTGAGCGGATTGGCTTGTGTAAACGGTTCGCCCCAATACGTCGCTTATCGTCAATTGGATAGATTCGGGAGAGGCTGTTTCTATTCGGATTTCTACCTTGTCGGTTGCAGGGTTTGGATATACCGACATTGCCTCAATGCCTGCTTGGACTTCGTTTATGCCCACGTCATCTCCGATTCTCCACTTCAATTCAAATCCTGTTCCGTTCAAATTGTTGTCTGTTCTAAAACGAACAAATACGCCGTTATCGGCAATTGCGTATTCGTGATGCAGCGCAGGGAGGTTTTCTTTGGTGAAACGGTATTTTCCATTCGTCCAATATTTGATGTTTCCCAAACTGGATATGCCGTTCCAAGTATAAAGTTCCACAAAATCGCCTTCCGCCAAATCGAAAGTAGTGAACGTAATGCCGACTTTGCCTGTTGCTCCTGCGGGTTTTAATGCCCAATAACAAGTATTTTCGTCTTCATAAAACCCGTCATCTTCATCGTTGTTGGTGATAGTTCCTTGCGGGTCTTCGTAGCAATTCGCCGCACTCGGCGTTGAAATCGGGCATAAATTATCGGATATTCTCGTAGAGGTGTAAGTAAACTTAAATCCCTTATCGGGCGTGCTTTCGTTGCTGGTAAAAGTTACAAAACATTGGGAGGAATTTACCGCAATCGTAGTATCGTTCACACTGCCCGACAGCACGGCAATCACCGAATCGGCATCTGCTGCATCTCCGCTGTAAACGGTTAGAATATCGTTGTCTTTTTCTGTGGAGAAATAGGCGGTTTTCAAGGTGATTTTCGCAACGTTTTTCCCGTTCTGCGGAGCAATTAACCATGAACGGTCGGTGTTGTTTGCATAATTAATTCTGGCGGGACTGCCGTCGGAGAACGAGCCGTAAGTTGCTGTCAGTGTGTCTATTCCTTCCGAAATGGTGGTTTCCCTTGCAGGCTCGATGCCTGTAATTATTTCGCTGTCATAAAGAAAGCCCATCATTGTGTTTACTGTGAACCAGCCGTTTCCAGAACCGCCCCAGCCCCAATTGAAGTGAAAATAATCCGCCTCATCGTAGCCGTCGCACACAAAGGCATGGCAGGCATGCACGCCGCTTCCGCCCGTACACGCTGAATAATATACAGGCAAGCCTCGGTTCAAGTCCGTTTTTAACAGATTTATCCAACTCAAATCGCTGCTGCCTCTGGAATGTATCCCTATTGTTGCTTTATAGGTAAATCTGGAAGAGAACGCTTTGTGTGCGTCTTGGGATAACGCTCCCGAACCTTCTGCCTTATAGTTCATTCTTACGGAAACTCCTGCGTGGTAGCACAATTGTGCGATGGCATTGCTGTAGTCTGTTGCAATATCGCTCATTGCGTCGTAATTGTAGTTTGCATTGGCATAATCCGCACCTTGCGGACCGTAACCCGCACAAACATAATAACTTGAGCCGTAGCCGCTGCGCGGGTAGCGGTGGTAATACATTATTTGAGCCATTGCCAAGGCAACGCAACCGTTGGGCGTATGGTCATCGTAGCCGCTACCTACGATGGTATCGGGGCAAAGGGCGTTATAGTATCGGTTTTGGTTCCACGTACTTGTCAGCAACGGCTCAACCACCGCCGCTTTTTGCGTTCTGGACGAAAAGTTTCCTTTTTCCGCATTGTTCCATTTGCTTAGCATTTCGGAAGTCGGCACCGCTTGGGTTTCTACTGCGATGGCAATCCCCTGTGCGTAAACATTTAGCCAACTTTCTGCGGCAGGATTTTCCCCTTCCATCGAAAACTCGCCCGCAGGAGCATACGCCAACACAGGCTCTACGTTTTTATTTGCCGCAACAACCACAAAACCGCCCCCTTCAAAGTTGAAGACGTAAAGCAGCGGAGTTTCCGCATTTCCATATACGGTACGTTGCGTTGATATTTCCAAATTGCTTTTTTGCGTATTCCCCTTTTTTACGGTGATGAAAGCGGACGCAATGTTTTTCGCTGTTTCATAATCAACTTCTTGGGCATACGTTAAACTGCATGCAGCGAAGATTACCAGCAAGGTCAATTTCTTATATTTCATAAACATTTAATTTTTATGTGAACATTCTATTTCTTAAAAAAACGAAAACTGCGGTTAAATATTGTGATAAAAAAAAAGTCCCCGATAAACGAGGACATATAATATTTATGATTTACTATTGTATTACTATTTTTCGTACTACCTGTCCTTTGGAGGTAGTTACCCGCAAGGTATAGATTCCTTTTGCAAAACTGCTTACATCTATATCGTGCGAAATTTGTTGCGTAACTTCCGAGTCGGAATGTTCAAACACTTTACGTCCAAGCACATCATACAGCGCCATTTGCACTGTTTCGGGCTGCAGGGTTTCTATCTGAACCTTCACCTTATCGGTTGCAGGGTTGGGATATACCGACATTGCCTCAATACCGATTTGGGCTTCGTTTACGCTTACGTTATATATTGTCCACTTCAATTCAAATCCTGTTCCGTGCAAATTGTTGTCTGTCCTAAAACGAATAAATACTCCGTTATCGGGAACAACATATTCTTCATTCAAAATCGGAGGATTTTCTTTTGTAAAACGCTTTTCCCCGTGTGTTTGGTATTTCACATTGGTGAGTGCGAGGGTACCATTCCAAGTGTACAATTCCACAAAATCGCCTTCTTCGATGTCAAATTTAGTGAAATAAATTCCAATTTTACCTTGTGCTCCCGTTGGTTTTAACGCCCAGTAACATGTATTTTCATCATCGTATATTGCTCCGTCTGAGGAATTGATGATACTCGAATCTGTTGTAAGGTATCCGTTAGGCGTAGGCGTAGAGGCAGGACACAAATTATTGTAAGTCCTGTTGCTGGTATAGGTAAATAAAAAGCCCTTGCCCGTAACGCTTCCGTTGCTGGTAAATCTTACAAAAGCCTCAGAAGCAGAAATAACCAAACTTGTATCAAGATTGCCCGACAATTCCGCTACCAGATTGCCCGGATTTGCCGCATTTCCGCTGTATATGGAAACCTTATCATTGTTATCTTCCGTAGCAAAATAGGACGTTCTCAACGTAATGCTCACAGCATTCTGCGGAGAGATTAACCACGTACGGTTGGAATTGTTTGCATAATTGACTCTGGGCGAACTGCCGTCGGAAAATGAGCCGTAAGTAGCGGTCAGAGTATCTGCTCCTGTGGATTTTAGCGTAGGATTTGCAGGCTCTATTCCTCTAATAATGACATTGGTCTCGGTATATCCTAACATTGTATTGATAGTAAACCAACCATTGCTGCTTCCTCCCCAACCCCAGTTGAAATGGAAAAAAGTATCAGCCGCCGTAATGTCATATCCATCGCATACAAAAGCATGGCAACCATCTAAGGGAGGTATTCCTCCGCAGGCTGAATAATACAAAGGCAATTCATTATCCAAATCTGTCATCAAATACTTTTTCCACTGAGTATCAGAAATGCTCCCTCTAGGAATTCTTTGAGAGGTGTTTTTGTAGTTGAAATTATTATATAAAGCACCTGACACGAATTCTGTTGAAGATGACGAACCGTCATGTCCGTAATTCATATTCACAGAAACGCCCGCATGATAACACAACAAGGCTATTGCATTGCTATAGCCCATTGCCACATCGCTCATGGCTTCATAATTGTAATTTGCTTCGGCAAAATTTGCAGATTGCGTTTTGTACTTGACATGATCATAAGATTTTGTTCCTTTTCCCACGCGGGGGTAGCGGTGGTAATACATTATTTGAGCCATCGCCAAGGCTACGCAACCGTTGGGAACATGGTCGTCATTCGATGCGGAAGCGGCTACTTCATCAGGACAAAGCGTATTGTAATACTTGCTTTGATTCCATGTGCTTGTTAGAAGCGGACCTATTGTAGTGTTGCTTTTCTGCATTTTTACAGAAAAATCACCCGATTCTGCCTTTTCCCACACATTTTTTAATTCTTGTGCAGGTTCCGCTTTCATTTCTTTCGCATGCGAAATCTTCTGTGCATAGGCATCTACCAAATTTTTTGCTGCAGGATTTTCCTCTCCCATCAAAAAAGAATTGACTGGTGAATAAGCCAAAACAGGTATTTCGTTTTTATCTGCTGCCACAATCACAAAGCCTCCGCCTTCAAAATTAAAAATATAAAGCAACGCCTCTCCTTGTGCATTGTAGGTTGTATGCTCGCTGGAGACAACGAGGCTGCTATTTTCTTTCTTTCCTGCTAAAAAATTTGTCGCAATATTTTTAGCCAACGCATACTCAACTTGTTGGGCGTTCAGTTGGACACAAAACCCAAAAGCCAACAACCCTAAAAAAACGCTTTTTCTATTTTTTTTTATCTTCATCTTTTCTGCAAATTTATTTTTTATTGATAATTATTTTAGTCGTTTGATTTTGATAGCCCGCATTTATTGTAACGAAATAAAATCCATCTGCCAATGCCGAACAATCTATATTTTCTTGGTGGTTGCCCATCATTTTTGTTCCCAAGTGTTTTGTTGATACGACCCTTCCCATTACATCGGATATGCTGATTTGCACTTCGTTTGTTGCGGCAATGGTAAAATCAACGGTCATGCTGCTTGTTGCAGGATTGGGATATACATTTATTTTCATGTTTTCGTTTCTTCCTGTTGGGAAAAACGGTTCAGGGATTGCATTCCAATGGCTGTTATTTACAAAAATTCCTAGACCGTAGGTTGCAGCATAAATCACGCCGTAATTGGTTACTCCTTGAAAATCCATGTAAGTTTCTTTTTCCTGTGCATCGTAATATACGGCTCTGTTATTGGGAACATAATTTGTCTGTTGATACAGTTTGAAAACAGGAACTTTTGCGTTTATCCCTTCGTTGCACAATTCCCATGTCGGCGATGATGAGGTGAAGTTGGTTGTCTTATAAACGCCTTCTTCCGTACCGATGTATGCGGTGTCGGAACCTGACATTTCCACAATGGCACAATATACAATTATATCTGGCGGCAGTCCCGTTCCGTCTTTGGATTCAACAGTTGCAGTTCCCCCTGTCGCAATCAATGCGTCTGTTATTACATTAACCTTACCCACAAACTGATTATTGGTGGTATATATTAATGTATTATTGTTTTGGGGGTCTAACGCAATATCCAAAACATCATCAAAAAGGTCGTCTTTCACAACATTATCCACCAATCCGCGCTGGGGATTGGGGTCGTTAAAGCCTTTCAGATTATCGGATATAGCCTCTGAAACGTCCATTTCTTCCGGCGTTCGAGCCATATCAAACCCTGATACTCTGTATATTGAATAAGCATTCGCACTGCCGCTGCTTCTTTTGGTGAGAATAAACAAATGATTTCCATCTTTGGTCGGCAACATTTTCATTACCTGTTCGGTCGTATCTTTTGTACAGAACACCCGCACAAACGGACTTGGGTCAATAAAATTAAGAGCCTGCGTCGTCATAAATACAGACGCTCCGCCAAGTACGCGGGAACCGCTTCCGCCTATGAATAATCGAGATGTTACAACATCTTTTATATATAAGGTATCGGCATTTCGTTTAAGTGTATCCGTCCCTGTATATTTTATCCATATTGGGTAGCCGTTCTGCTTGCTTTTTGCACAAATGGTATCTCCGGGCTTGTATGTTTTATCTGCAATAAACATTATGGTATCAGTCGAATTTTGGTCATCAACCGACTCCCATATAGCCAGCGGAGACACATAACGATTGGCATATCCTGCTGTTATTTCGCTTAGGTTCTGTCTTGAGTTGCTGCTGTAATGCCATCGGGTATGTTCCGTCTGAAACGGAGAATCAAAGTTGCTGTTGCCTCCCCTTTTGTTTATAATGTTAACATAATAATAACTTCCGGGCAACGACCCTGCATTAATCTGCGAACCGCCCATCCACTGCAAAGGTTCTTGCGGACTGCTGATAAAACTTGCCTGACGGTAACAAAAACCGTAAGCCCCTGAATAAAACAACGCATCTGATTTCACCATAGAAAAAATACAGTCAGCGCCGTCGGCATATTTAAATTCTAAATTTTTCCCTCTTTTTGCAGGTCCATTGGGGTCTTCTATAAAGACAACTCCATTATCTCGGGTGCCTGTCATCAAATTTCCTCTGTTGCTAACGCCGATAGTGTAGGCTTGCAATGTTGTGAGATTGTTGTTGCATTCTACTACACTTGCGGAATTTCCCGTTATAGTTACTGCATTTACGCCTGTATTCGTACCCAAATAAGCCACGTTATTATTTGCATAATAAATAGTGTGCAAATAGGGCGAAACACCAATTGCTACCCAGTTGTAATTTTGTGCTGGGTCCCACTCGTCTCCTCTCAACAACCTTGCTCCGCCCACTAAAACTTGGGTCGGGTCTGTCGGAGAAACGGCGATGGCATTGCAAAAAGTACCCCAATTGCCGCCTCTGCCCATAGGGTCTTGATTTACGGAATTTGCTGGGAGCACCAAACGCCAATTTTGCCCTTTGTCTTTTGAAACATATACGCCTGTAAAATAACCATCATTGTCTGTGGTCATGGCATACATTACTTTCGGGTCTGAAGGAGCAATGTCAACCGAAATACGCCCTGCATTGTCATTGGGCAAATTGGGCAAGTCACTTCCGCATACGGAGGTAAAAGTAACGCCGTCATTGGTTGATACATAGACATCTCCCACTCCGCTGTAATCGGAATAAATGACAGTTCCATCGCTTCCTACTTTCACGGAAGCACCCCTTACGGCAGAAATATTCGCCGCATTAGCGAAAGTCTGACCGCCGTCTGTGGAAATTTTCAACCCTTGATTGGTTGCTACGTACAACTTGTTGTTTTTGTCGTCGTAAGCAATCGCATTTACGTCTGTCCACTGGTCTGTGTCGGGCAAACGAACAAAGGTCTGTCCTCTGTCTGTGGACTTATACACTCCGTCGCCTTTTATCCCGTAAGGATAATTGTTTGCGACTGCACCCGGAGGCGTGGTATTCATACTGTACGTACTCAAACCAAAACCTTCTCCCGTTCCGATGTAAAGTGTGCCGTCGCTGCTTTGGGCAATGGCAGACACTGCGGCTGAACCGCTAAACGATTCACTACGGCTCCAAGATGTGCCGCCGTTGGGAGAAATCCACAATCCGCCGCCTGCTGCACCGGCATAAACCCTCTGGTCGTTTTGCACGTCAACGTGGACGGCAAGTATGCGTCCGGCTATGTTTAC
>JGI24702J35022_10002240_pt1 | contig 11889 bp, 14 predicted proteins | sample TergutTh196P4_FD_35022 | JGI IMG/M metagenome (IMG submission 35022)
TTCCGAAATATAATTCAATGAGTTTTTGCTGCAAATCGGGACTTAACAGCGAGAAATTAACTGCCGATGATTCGGTAAATGCTGCGCCAAAACCAAGAATTTTTTGATACTTAAACTCAGGATAGATGTTTATCAGCAAATTTTCTGTTTCAAAATCCTGTTTGAAAATAATATCCTGTTGCTCTACAAGCATCTCATTTTCATTTGCCGAACTGGAAAAAATTTTTACACTTTTGCCTTCTGTTTGAGCAAAAAGCGATATTGAAAAAGTAATCAAAGCGCTGATTATTAATGCTTTTTGTTTAGAGTAGTTTTTCATTGTTTTGTGATTTTAAATTAAATTATAATTATATTGCAAATCTACTTAAAAAAATTAAAATTCATGCCTGTTTTTATCGAATTAATAAAATATTTGCCTAAATTTGTCGGGTTAATTCAAAGGCTTATGGTATATCAAAATAAATTCGATCAATATCTGAAAGAACTTCGGGAATTGGAAGAAATTTTTTATGAAGCTCAAAGCAAAGAAATACTTCCGCTTTCGTTTTTCAGTTCTTCGATTGATCGTCTTAACCGTTTGAGAACAGGAATTTTTGAAATCGAAACTGCGCAATTGCAAATGATGCAGGAGCATTTGAAAGAACCTGAAAGCGAATGGTATGAAACAAACGAACCGATTGAATCTGAAAAGCCGGCGGAATTAAAAACCATAGAAGATCAATCTATGGAAGATAAAACCGTTCCGGTTACTAATGTTTTGGCGGACACAATCAGTCGAAAGATCAATGCGGATTTCAGAAAGTCGTTAAGTCTGAACGACCGTTTTATGTTCCAACGCGATTTGTTTCAAGGAAATGCCAATGAAATGAATCAAGCGTTTACACAACTCAATGAATATCAATCGCTGAACGAAGTGTTGGCGTTTTTAAGCGAAAAATACGCTATATCATGGAACAGCGATTCGGGAATTATTCTTAAAGAATTGTTAGATAAACGATTTGCCTGAAGAATGGCAGAAACNAATAAACTTTATATAGTTCCCACTCCGGTGGGTAATCTGGAAGATATGACTTTCAGAGCGGTACGTATTCTGAAAGAAGTTGATTTTATTTTAGCGGAAGATACCCGGACTACCGGATTTTTACTGAAGCATTTCGATATTAAGAACCGGATGCAATCGCATCACAAATTCAATGAGCATCAAACCGTTGATTGGATAGTGTCTCGAATAAAGGCGGGAGAAAACGTTGCTTTGGTTTCCGATGCAGGAACACCGGGCATTTCCGATCCGGGATTTTTACTGGCGCGTGAATGTGTAACACAAGGTGTTGAAGTCGAATGTCTTCCCGGCGCAACGGCTTTTGTTCCGGCGCTGGTAAATTCCGGGCTTCCCATTGACCGATTTTCGTTCGAAGGTTTTCTTCCACAAAAAAAAGGAAGACAAACGCGTTTGAAGGAATTGGAAAACGAAAGTCGTACGATGGTTTTTTATGAATCGCCTTTTCGACTGCTGAAAACGCTTGTGCAATTAGCTGCTTCTCTTGGCGTCGAACGGAAAGCTTCCGTTTCAAGAGAAATTTCCAAATTATACGAACAAACCATTCACGGCAGTTTGGGTGAGTTGGTTGATTGGTTTACAAAAAACGAACCACGCGGCGAATTTGTCATTGTCGCCGCCGGAAAAGACAATAAAAAAAATGTTAAACATATTAATTTACAAAAACAATGAAAAAAGTAGCATTATTTGGTGTGGTAGTATTAGCCTTGACTTTTTCTTCTTCCTGCGTAAAAAATTCGTCGGAATATAAAAAACTTCAAGCGCAAAACGATTCTTTAGCGTTAGTTAATGTAAGGAATACATCTGAAATGGAAGAAATTCTTTCGCTTCTTAACGAAGTGGAAGATAATTTTAGGAGTATCAAATCGGCTGAAAATTATCTATCCGTACAATCCAACAGTTCCGGTGAATTAGCTCCTACTGCAAAGGAAAGAATTCGTTCGGACATGCAATTGATTACCGAAACTTTGGAAAAAAACAGACAAAAAATCGCCGAACTGGAAAATAAATTAAAGAATTCCTCCGTCCAATCGGCGCAATTGCAGCAAACAGTAAATAAACTTCGATTGGAGTTAGATCAAAAGACGATGGCTTTAGTAACTCTGAATGAGGAATTAGAAAGAAAAAATCAACAAATTTCAGAATTAAGCGCAAGCGTTAGTAATCTTTCCAAAGATGTACAGGAATTGAGAATCCAATCCAATACACAACTGCAAACGATTAGTCAGCAAGAAAGGCAAATCAATACAGTCTACTATTGCTTCGGTACTTCCAACGAACTGAAAAAGCAAAAGATTTTGGTTAATGATCAAATAGGAGCTAATTTTAACCGGGATTATTTTATCAGAATAAATGATTTTAATAAATTACAAAACATTCAATTGTGGGCGAAAAAAGGGAAATTAGTTTCAAAACACCCCGATGGTTCCTACGAATTTATAAAAGATGCGAATAATCAAGTAGAATTGCATATCATAGATCCGGCCAATTTCTGGAGCTTGACCAAATACTTGGTTGTTTTAGTTAATGTATAAAGTATTTTGGGGGTTAAAACGATCTGTCATTGCGGGCGTAACGAAGTGAAGACCCGCAATCCCATGAGTTTCGGGTTTCAGCATATAAAACCCGAAACTCAAAACCCGAAACCCGAAACTCATTTCGTGATCCGGTAACCGAATCCTAATCCTATGAAATCGGCTTTCCCTTTGTGATTACGAAAGGCTAATGATAATTTTACCCTGTCCGATAAAGGATAGCGTAGGCTTGTGCGTTGATAAACTTTACTATACAAGGTGTTTTGATCATGCAGGTAAGCTCCGAAATATAAATCTAAAGAAAAATCTCCGAACAGCAATACATATCCTCCGGAAATACCTATTCTTGTTGTTTCGAGGCGACTAACTGCCGGTTTAGATCGAAAAAACATACGATCGTGTTCGGATGCATCGTAGGTGATATCTAAACCAAGTCCGAATCGAGTGTATTGAAGATGTTTTTTTGTCACTTCTATGTTAAAGTCGCCTGCAAAATAGGTCTTACCTCCGATCGGGTTAATTTCTTTTATTCCGCCCAAGAGAAAAACGGAACAATCCCAATTTTTATTTTTCTCATTGATTCTGTTATCGTAATTAATGAATCGGTTTTTTTTGCCGAACGATTGACTGATACCTGTAAAAAAACTAAGGGTATTCAATCCTAAATTCGGCATCCGGTAAGCTCCGTTTGAGAGATGTAGAATTCCAATGCCGGAAAATAACCGAGTATTGTTTATTCTGTATACGCCTTGTAATTGAGCATTAAGTACAATGTTGGGATGTGTACTGAAAGCATAGTTCAATGGATTGGTTTCGGTATTGTAAATTTTCTCTACATAAGCAATTCCTGCTCCCGTTCTAAAATTAAGATTCCAATGGCTGTTATTGTTGAATAAATGAAAATTCAGATAAGGATATAAACATTGAACGGTTCCCGCATAATTAGGACTGCCTATATCAAAAAATGTGTAACAAATACCGTATTCCGGATAGTTGAAAAAAGCGTTCCAACGATGGGTTCCATTCGTTTGTTTGGATAAGAATATTTCACCGCCTACGGCTTGACGTTCAATGATTGGGGCTACCAAAGGAGAATGCCGGATCGCTTTTCCTTTATGGATCATCCCCCCTATTTGCCATTCATTAGCAGACGATCTTCCTTCGTTGTCGTCGGATGCTCTTACAAGATGAAAGCTCAAAATGAATACGCATACTATGGGAATAATTTGCTTTTCCATTTTTCACACTGTGTTTGCGGATGCAAATGTACAAATTATCTCTCAATTAATCGGCGAATAATACGGATTGATAATTTTATCCTCAATATGTAAAAAAATAAAAGAATGAAAGGCAAAAAATGAATAAAAAATTATAATTGTTATTTTTAGATACTTAATTGTATTATATACACAAAACATGTCGTTTTATGAGCAAATCCTTGTCTCCTTTGATAAAAATTTGAAAATAATAAATGGAATTTGTCTATTATCAGAAATCTTTTTAATTTACTTTTGCACAGTAAATTTAAGAGTTATAATTAATGAATTGATTAAATTACTAACGGATTAAAAAAAACAATTGAAGAATTAAATTGTGAAACCGGAATGAAAAAGTTATATCCAAGAGTATGAACATAATGCAGGTTTCCAATACCCTTTAAAAAAACAAATTATGTGTATATAAAATTAATAATTAAAAAAAACTATAATCAGATGAATGCAAAGACAAAGAAAAAAAGTTTATTTAGGAAAATCAGTCATTTTAATAAAAGGATAAAATGGAATTATCAAACTCTGATTAAGGGCATGCCTCGTATTCAGGTTGACTTAGGGAAAAAAGACCATCTGTACATACAAAAATCCTATTTTTTACTACCATAAAAAAAAATATAATTTGATCGCTGAAGTAATTAAGTTATCGGTTCACTCTTAATTGTTGAGAGAATAATTAAGTAGATGTTAGGAGTGGCCGATAACTGATTACTGTTTTTCTGTTTCTTATTATAAGAAAATTCTTTAAAATATATCTAATTCGGCAATGCTTAGTTCTTTACTATCTGCAGCCATGCGTGTTGCTTCAAGACGAATATAGCGCGTTTTTACCGTCTTGTTAAAAAAGTGATAACGCTTNGTAGGATCATTAATCAAGTTACCGAATGTAAAATTTTCAAGCGCTTTCCATATCTTTCCGTCGTCGCTGATTTTGAAGATACCGGCCTCCAACATGCCCTTAGGACTACCGCGCCGTGGAGTATAAGCGAAACCACTAATAATTAACGATTTCCCTAAATCTATGGAAATAAAATGCGGGTCATCGCTTTCCTCGGTCGTCCAAGCGCTATTCGAGTTTTCATCCATAGCCAGAGCCGGCGAGTTTCTCGTTGAAACCTCGCTACTTGCTTCCATGATTTTCCAGTTTTTCTTGATATAACCAAAGCGGTCTTCCTGCACGGCGCCTTTTTCATTGTTGAGATAAGCAACGGTTTTCAGCGTAGCGTTTTCTAACTTGAACGGCGTTTTGAACTCAGGTGATTGATTGTCAGGTTCTTTTCCATTGGTTGTATAATAGATTTTATACCCTTGGTTCAGATTCTTAACGCTGTTCTGACCTGTGAAGTTCCATGTAAAAGGATCGTCTCGCGGTTCGATCGTTACCATTCCGTCAGCATTCCTTTTTCCGGTTAATACCGGCGGGCGCGTAACGTAATAATATGCCGCTATGCTACTGATAGCAGGCGTCAGGCGCGACTCAAGAATGCGCAACCTGATTTTACCGGCGGTCACCTCCGGGAAGCGGAGAATGCGGCGGAATCCGATGTTTGTGGCTTGTGCAATCTCTTTCCATGTGCCGTCAATAAAAGCGTCAATCGCGTGTTTTTTAATCCTTTCGCCATTGGTAGCGATCGGTTCGCCTATTTCAAGGCGGTTGAATGTGATTGGAGAAGGAGTAGTGATGACAATCTCTTGCGCTTGCTTGTCTAATGTTATGTAAGTATATATGTTGTGGTCAAGCACCTCTTTGGGTCCCTCGGCTTTGTTAAGTAAATCGTCGGAATAGGTTTCGCGGATGCGTTTGCCTACTTCCTTCAGGACTTCAACATCCCGGTCGGAAAAACGGCCTTCACGCGTAGGCGGAATATTAAGCATTACGTAAGAATTGCCGCCAACGGCACGTTCCCATATATCGAACACATCGTCGGCCGACCGGACGCGCTGGTAGGTATCGTCGCGATAGAACCAACCGTCGCGGATGGATGTATTCGTTTCGGCAGGTTGATAATGTAAGTAATAGGGTTTCTGCAGACTAAACAATACCTCATTTCCGGCTAAGTTATCGTCGGTCATATCCGGAAAATCGTTCATCGTATTCGGGTCGTTAGGGTATGGGATAACGTTCCATTCGGTAGCTCGCGTTCCACCGCCTTCATTACCACACCAGCGGATGTCTTCACGTCCGAAGATGACGGCATGCGGAGCAAGCGTTCGGATTAACCGGCGCCATGCCGAATAGTTATATTGTTGGTCGCCTTTGCGTTTAGGATGGGCGCCGTCGAACCAGACTTCATGGATAGGTCCGTATTCGGTTAGTAGCTCATACAATTGATTGAGGATATATTCGTTATAATCGTCCGCTTCAAATTCGAATTTGATTTTGCTTGTAAACGGACGACCGGGCGCTTCCCGGGGAATAGTCCGTTTGGTATATTTGCTTTCGTTACCGTAAAGACCGTCGGGACTTTCAATCTGATAAAGGTCGGCAGGCGAAAGGTAAACGCCGAGTTTGATACCGTATTTGCGGCACGATTCCGACAATTCTTTGAGTACATCTCCTTTACCTTCGCGAAAATTGGTTGACATCACGCCATGTTTAGTATAGCGCGATTGCCACAGGCAGAATCCATCGTGATGTTTTACCGTCAGCACAACCAAGCGGATGCCGGCGGCTTGCATGGCTTCGCACCATTGGTCGGTATGTAATTCGCGAAGATCGAACACCTTAGGGTCTTCTTTCCCGGTTCCCCATTCCATCCGGGTAAAGGTGTTGGGTCCGAAATGGACAAAAGCAATAAATTCATTTTGAAGCGCTTCCAATTGATTCTGTGTCGGAATGACATGAGAGGCTTTGGCGATTATCCGGTCCTGTGTGTCATCTGCTTCGACTTTAATAGTGTTTTGAAACCGGATATTTTCTTCCTGCGCTTGCATTTCTACAGCCGTAATTGCAATTATGCACAATAATAATAATTTTAAAAACTTCATGTATTTTGTATTAAGTTATTCATCCTTTACCTAACCTAAAAAACAATATTTTTTATTTATTTGTTTGTAAAATTACACAAAAAAAGCCAAGAAAGAATGATTTCTTTTCTTGACTTTTTTCAAATTGGATTACTAAACTTCTGTCTCTTTATTTTTCAATTAAAATTAACATTCTCTATTTCATCAAACATTATACTGTTGTATAATATTTCGCCATTTCGTACTTTATTATCAATACTGTAATATAAAGTATCGGTTTTCTTTTCTGCATCGTTCGATTGGCGGCTATAGTCCGATTGTTGAGTATTGTAGTAACTATACAACAATAAAAATAGCGCAATGATTAAGATGCTTTGTTTCATTTTTTTTTCTCCTGTTCCCATAACGTACATATTTCATATGTTAATAATTTGTTTTTAAAGGTTATGGAACCCACAATATGTTCATACTATTGGATGTAACTTTTGCATGCAGGTTTCATAATTAAAATTTGTTTGTTAATATTTTCAATGCAAAAGTATAACATAAACCCGCCAATTTAAAGATATTTTTCGTTTATGTTTTTCAAATACAGACATATGATTTTTCATTAGTTATATAAATATTGAGAATAATAGAATATATTATATAAAAAAGATTTTAAATGATAAACACCCCTATTGTATTGTCACAATATTTAAAATCAATCTATGCGTTATCAAAAAAAGATAAAGTGCGAGAGATATATAAATTCAATTTCTCATTAAGATTTCAATCGCCAGCGATTATGTGTCCATAAATAAGCGGAAGGTTTTTTCAGGATGGTTTGTTCTAAGCAGCGTATGTATTTTTCTGTGATTTCAAATTCGGATGTATCTGCCGCATTATCGGAAATAATATGTGCNTATACTTCGTAATATCCTCTTTTTAAGCATGATATATCTAAATAACANACAACTGCTCCGGTCTTCCTNGCGATTTTTTCAGTTCCGGTCAATACGGAAGTCTCTTGATTCAGGAATAACATTTGATGTGGAACTTGGTTTCCGGAAGGTTTTTGGTCGGACATAAAACCTATTATCCAGTTTTTATTCGCTTTTCGAAGACCGACGATATCGCGGTAAACGTTATGTTTCGTAAAACCTACCGAATGAAAACGTTTTCTTAAATGCAGAAAAAACCGGTCAAAAGTTTTATTTCTAAGCGGACGGTAAACTTGTCCGAAGATTATGTTACCGTTGCTTTTCAGGTGAAGCGTTATAGAAGTAATCCATTCCCAATTGCCGTAATGTCCAAGAAATAAAACGACCGGCTGTTGTTTATCCAAATAATGTTGCAGAGGTTCAATATTTTTGAAAACGAAACGTTCTTGCATTTGCGAATCGGAAATATGTAACAGTTTGATTGTTTCTACAAAATAATCACAGAAATGAAGGTAAAAATCTTTTTCTATTTTCCTGATTTCTTCGGGCGTTTTTTCAGGGAAGGCATTATTCAGATTTTTCCACACCAATTTTCTACGGTAACGGACAATATAATAGATAATTAAATAAAAGAAACCGGAAATAAAATATAATACCCGGAAGGGAAAAAGCGCCAATAATAAAGCCGGTATATATACAAAAAGATACAAGAAACGGTTCATAGGGTCAATAGTATTTTTTCTTCATTAAAACCGTTCAAAGTTACCGTTTTCAATTTATTTATCCAAAAACCATCGTATTCGGCTTCTACCTTGAGGTAATTTTCCGTGAACCCGTGCATTTGATTGCCTCGCCGCGTATGTTCGAATAAAACCTGGTGCGTCGTTCCGATCTGCGATTGATAAAATCCTCGCAATTTCCGGTCTGACAGTTCCAATAATCGCCGGCTGCGTTCTTGTTTTATTTTCGGATCTACTGCGTAATCAATGTTTAGCGCTTGTGTTCCCGGACGTTCTGAATACGTAAATACATGCAATTGGGATACCGGCAATGACTTGATCAATTGTTCGGTCGCTTCGAAATAATCTTCTTTCTCACCTCTTACTCCGACAATAATATCCACACCGGTAAATGCATCCGGTAATAATTCCTTTATTTTTTTTATTTTGGATATGAACAATTCCACATTGTATTTCCTGCGCATTAAACGAAGTACTTCGTCGGAACCCGATTGTAATGGAATATGAAAATGAGGAGCAAAGCGTTTCGATTGAGCTATAAATTCAATAATTTCATCACTCAGTAAATTCGGTTCAATGGAGGATATACGGAAACGTTCAACAGATTCGACTGTGTCGAGGGCTTGAATTAATTCAAAAAACGTTTCTCCGTTTGATTTTCCGAAATCGCCGATATTGACGCCGGTTAATACAATTTCTTTGCCCCCTTCGTTTCCCGCTTCTTCGGCCATTTTCACCAGATCGGCGATGTTCCCGTTTCTGCTTCTCCCGCGGGCAAACGGAATGGTGCAATAGGAACAGAAATAATCGCAACCGTCTTGCACTTTCAGAAAATGACGGGTACGGTCGTCTTTTGAGCAGGATGGAATAAACTCACGGATGTTTTTCACCGGTGAAACCACTGTTTTTGAATTGTTATTACGGTGAATCAAATGATGCAAAATATCGGCTTTTTGCCCGGTTCCCAAAACTAAATCCACGCCTTCAATCCGGCTTATTTCTTCCGGCTTTAATTGAGCATAACACCCCACGACTATAACGAAAGCTCCCGGATGTTGCCTGCTGATTTTACGGATGGCCTGACGACTTTTTTTATCGGCTAATTCCGTCACCGAGCAAGTATTAACAATGCATATATCGGCAATTTCACCGGGCCGTATTTTTNGAATCCCTTGTTCAGCTAATTGTTTCCCGATAGCGGATGTTTCAGCGAAGTTCAATTTGCAACCCAAGGTAAAATAGGCCGCTTTTTTATTTTCAAAAATTGTTATATCAATCATTTAGAGAATTATGAATTATGAATTATGAATTATGAATTGTGAGTGTTATCCTGCGCTTGACGCGGGGTCCCTTGATTTTTCATAGGATTGCAAATCAAGCCCGCAATGACGGGATCGTTAAACATCCTCAGACAATTCAAAATTTTAGGCAAAGATAATTCATAATTCATAATTCATAATTTATTATTCATAATTCTTTTTTAATCATTTTACTGCAAAAATCACTGATTTTATTTGCAATTTGAAAGATTATACCTAATTTTGCCGGGAAAAATCAGAAAATATGAGTTATTTAATAACACCAAAAAATTATAAGTCTCCATTAAATAAAATTGAGACGGAAAAAGCAATTCAAAAAATAAAAGTTTTTTTTCAGCAGAATTTATCTTCCGAGTTGCGATTACGTCGAACAACCGCTCCGCTTTTTGTTCTGAAAGGAACCGGAATCAATGATGACCTGAGCGGGACAGAAAGAGCCGTTACTTTTCCTATTAAAGATATGTGCGATGCAAATGCCGAAATTGTGCATTCCTTAGCTAAATGGAAACGGCTGACCTTAGCCGATCTCGAAATTGAACCGGGATATGGTATTTATACGGATATGAATGCCATTCGAGCGGATGAAGAATTAGGAAACCTCCATTCGCTTTATGTAGACCAATGGGATTGGGAATTGGTTATGCGCGGTAACGAGCGAAATCTTGATTTCCTTAAAGATATTGTTCGACGGATTTATACAGCAATTCTCCGTACCGAATACTTGATCTATGAAACGTATTCTGATTTTAAACCCCAGCTTCCTTCGACCATTCATTTTATCCATTCCGAAGAATTACTCCAAAAATATCCCGGTATGACGGAAAAAGAAAGAGAAGATGCAATTACAAAAGAAAAGAGAGCCGTTTTTATTACCGGTATCGGATGTCCTTTAAGTTCAGGGAAGAAACACGATGTGCGTTCTCCCGATTACGACGATTGGACAACAGTTGCCGATGGATACCCCGGATTGAATGGCGATATTCTTGTTTGGAACGAAATTCTGGGACGGGCAGTTGAACTTTCATCAATGGGCATTCGCGTGGATGCCGAAGTGTTGGAAAAGCAATTGATCGCATCCGGAATGGAAAACCGCAAAGAATTATATTTTCATAAACGTTTATTAAACAGAGAATTACCCCAAACTATAGGAGGCGGAATCGGCCAATCGCGCTTGTGTATGTTTCTCTTACGTAAGGCGCATATCGGTGAAATTCAAGCAAGTATCTGGCCGCAAGAAATGCGGGAAGAAGCTCTAAAAAACGGAATTGCATTGATATAAACCTGTCACACGTCACCTGTCACGCGTCACCAATTTATTGGAATTTGTCCGGTTTGAATGAGGTATTGGTTGGTTTTACTGAACGGTTTACTTCCGAAAAAACCACGATAAGAAGAAAGAGGAGAAGGATGAGCCGATTTCAACACCCTGTGCTTGAAAAGATCAATGAAAGCGCCTTTTTTCTGCGCATACGATCCCCAAAGGATGAAAACAACATGCTCTTTTTCTTCAGCAACCCGATGAATAACAGCATCTGTGAATTCTTCCCATCCCCGCGACTGATGCGAACCGGCTTGATGCGCGCGAACGGTTAAAGTGGCGTTCAGCAATAAAACTCCTTGTTCAGCCCAGCGTTCCAAATTCCCGGAAGTCTTGGGAGGAATACCCAAATCGTCTTCTAATTCCTTATAAATATTTTGAAGCGAAGGAGGAAGCATAATACCCTCGTTTACCGAAAAACACAATCCATGCGCTTGTCCCGGTTCGTGATATGGATCTTGTCCTAAGATAACCACTTTGACCCGATCAAAAGGAGTTTTATCAAACGCATTAAAAATCTGACTTCCCTTGGGATAAATGGTTCGGGCAGTATATTCCTGTCTGACAAAATCCGTTAAAGTCCGAAAATAGGATTTTTCAAATTCGGAAGCCAAACGTTCTTTCCATGATTGTTCTATCTTTACATCCATATTGAAAGTTAGTGATTAGTGATTAGTGATTAGTGATTAGTGATTAGTGATTAGTGATTAGTGATTAGTGATTAGTGATTAGTGATTAGTGATTAGTGATTAGTGATTA
>JGI24702J35022_10002241_pt1 | contig 11888 bp, 8 predicted proteins | sample TergutTh196P4_FD_35022 | JGI IMG/M metagenome (IMG submission 35022)
CCTACTCCGATGGGATTTGCGGGAGCAACGATCTTGGTAGCATCAGTAACTGTTACAACACGGGAGACGTTTCAGCTTCCTCCTCATCCTCCTCCAACTCCTACTCCTACTCCGATGGGATTTGCGGGAGCAACGATCTTGGTAGCATCAGTAACTGTTACAACACGGGAGACGTTTCAGCTTCCTCCTCATCCTCCTCCAACTCCGACGCCTACTCCAACGCCGGGGGTATTTGCAGGAGCAACGTAGTTGGTGGTAGCATCAGTAACTGTTATAACACGGGAGACGTTTCAGCTTCCTCCTCCTCCTCCGACTCCTACAACTCCTCCTACGCCGGGGGTATTTGTGGGGACAACTCCACTGAGGGTAGCATCAACAACTGTTATTGGAATTCCGACAGTGCACAGACAGTAAATGGTTTACCTCAATCACCGAAAAATGGTGTAGGAAGGGGCACTGATACCACTACACCCCTTACTACTTCACAGATGAAGGTTCAGTCAAGCTTTGTGGGATTTGATTTCTCTTCTGTATGGGGCATCTCAACATCAATAAACAATGGTTATCCATACTTGTGGTACCCCGTAGTATCTGTTACGCCTTCTGGTGGCAGTGTTGCCATCAGCGGGAATGTGGTTATCACTTTCAGCGAAGCCATGAATACCACCTCCGGAACAATATCTCTTAACAGCACCACACTTACGGGTGGCATATGGTCTTCCGGCAATACCGTATTCACTATTCCCTACAGTGGTCTTTCCTACAATACCACCTATGCTGTGAATATCTCAGGGTTTAAGAATGTATCCGGTAATACCATGACGGCTGATAGCAGCCATGGCTTTACGACTGTGGCGACACCAACTACTACTACCTCTCAATTCACTAACAATAATACTTTCAACGGAAGCGGAAGTCGTACTAATTTCTTGATGCCTGTTGCAATAGTTGGCGGAATAGTCTTGTTTGGTTTGATTGGCGTGTTGGCTTTCATTATCACGCGCAGAAATAGTGGCTAATAAACGTTGAGAAATAATTCACACATCATATACGAATACGAGGAGAGATAAAATGCTTGGAAAAATCAGTCCTTTCCAATTGTTACTGTTATTATTGTTTTCGTTCATGATCGCAATACCGATAATACTTGTCATTGTCTTTACCAGAAAAAACAGTCCTCCATCAGGTACAGGATATACTAGCTATCATAACTCACCTCAAAATAACGAATACTCCCAACAGCTTTATGCAAATGTCTATGGTCAAAAATCCAGACTAACTGCCGGTTTGCTACAACTGTTTTTCGGCGGTTTGGGTATAGGCAGATTCTACTTAGGATATACAGGCATTGGTATTGCTCAAATATTGGTCACTATATTTACATGTGGTATCGGCGGAATATGGGGCTTTATTGACGGGATTCTTATATTAATCGGTGCTGTTGCGAAAACCGATGCGAAAGGCATGCCACTGGAGGGCGGTTCTCAAACTACAGCATCTAATGCTTATCATGGCGAAGTTCAAAGTTATCATAACCAAAAATCGAGAACCAAAGCCGGGTTGTTACAGTTCATATTCGGACTTGGAATAGGAAGGTTCTATTTAGGAAACAAAGGGCTTGGGTTTGCTCAGTTGTTATTAACCATTTTCACATGCGGAGTCGGTGGAATATGGGGCATTGTTGATGGAGCTCGTATTCTGACAGGGTTTGTGGCTACTGATGCGAAAGGGGTACCGTTACGAGGCGGATCCAGTATGGCAAGCACCAAAGGCTCCTACTTCGATGGAGGGCCTTTTCAACTGCTTTTTTGGACAATACTAGGTCGCTTACTTACTTTTTTCACCTTTGGACTAGGTTATCCTTGGGCAATGTGCATGGTATATGGTTGGACAGTAAAGCACACTGTTGTAAACGACCGTAGGCTCAAATTCAATGGAACAGGATTGAGTTTATTCGGGCATTGGATACTTTGGTGGTTTCTTTGCGTGATTACTGCTGGTATTTACTATATTTGGCTTAATGTAGCACTTGAAAAATGGAGAGTAAGCCACACTACATTTGCTGATGGAACGCCTTATACTCCGCCTAATCCACATACCGCAAGTTCCACGGTACCGCCTACACACGGAAGCCCATATGCTCAAAGCGCATTTAACCAGCCTCATACTGAGAGTTCCCAACATAGATGCACGACAGTCCCGCCTGTATCAAACGAGCAACACGCACCGCCAAGACCGCAAGCTGAAAGTTATCAGCGTGGATACACGACTGTCCCGCCAATTTCCAATGAACAACCTATACCACCAAGGCAAGCAGAGCCCTATTATGCCAATCGCAACTACGGCAGACAGTTTTATCCAGAGCAGCCAAGGCATTCATTAGCGGGAATAATTTCCTTTCTGATCGCAGTATTTGCTTTTATATACGGAGTTATTGCAATTACCATCACAGGTCCACGAGGAATTATAGGGGGAGGAGCATTTTTCTTCTGTTTTGTAATTGGAGTGATTATACTACACGTTGGATTTATTCTAGCGATTGTTGGGTTATGCCAACGGAATGCTAAAAAGGTTTTCTGTGTATTGGGGCTTATTTCAAATCTTCTTATAACCCCTGCGCTTCTTATTGGATATCTGCTCTTATATGTACAATATGTCTACGCTTAGAAGGGAGTAACAATGATGTCAGATACAAAAACAACGGCTACTTTCGTTAAGAAAACTGAGACTGTCTCGGTCCAAATTCAAAAGTGTTTAGAAAAAATTGAAGAACAAAGCGATGTTGAAACCTCTCTCAAGCTTGCTAGATTATATGAGAGAATTTACGATTACGATAACGCAATTAAAGAATGTCAGAAATGGATAGAAGATGGAAATGTACACACAGAGTGTTTCATTGTCTATATAAAGTTATTATGCAAACAAGGTAATTATGAAAAAGCACAAGAATGCTTAGATTCAAAAGGAATCGCATCTGATGAAAAATTAAAAGAGCTTTGCCAAGGGATATTATATTTCTTTCAGAAAAATTTTAAAAAAGCCTTGGAGTGCATTGGTGCAGTGTTAGCCCAAGCCCCCAGTTATTACCATGCGTGTAGTTGGCTAGGGATAACTTATTATTACATGTATTTTTATATTGATGAACCAGAAGAGACTTGGCTACAGGAATCTTTCAGTAACTATGATAGAGCGGTGAAGATATCTATGGAAAAATTTGTTAAATACAAAACTCAAAGTCTCCAGCTCTTTTTAGTTGAATCATTATGTGCTCGTTCGATTTTATATGGAATGATGCAAGAATACGAAAAAGCTTTTCGAGGATTATATGATGCTTTAGAAATAGACTCAGATAATGAGAAAATTTATACACTGATTGGGCATCGTTACAGACACAACGGTGAATTCCACACTTCATTAGGATGGTATAATCTGGCATTAGGTATTAACGAAAAAGATGCATACGGATATTTTGGTAGAGGAGAAGCTTATTATAACTTACATGAACCACTAAAAGCGAAGGCTGATTATGATAAAGCGATAGGCTGTGACCCATCCTATATAGAAACGTATTATTCCCGCGCACAATATTACTTTGCTGATGGCCAATTTGATGAAGCTATTAAAGATTGCAACCAAGTATTATCGGAAGTAGCTGGTTGTGGTATTCCAAAAAAACTCGAAAAAGCCACTCGGAACCTTATAGCTTCAATCGAAATATTGAAAGACATAACAGTCATTGATACTGGTGACACTCCAATCAAAAAGCTAATTAAAAATACTATGGCGCTTGAAGAGATTGTGTATGAGAAAGAAGGAAAAGTTAAAAGAGAAGGCTTTTATAAATTTGATCAACCATTAGTTTCCGTTGATGATTTTACATTTTCTGTTTTGCGCAAATGGAATTCCTTTACCCCTATTGGAGGCGGCCCTAAAAGTGTGGGGGGCGGATACTTCGTTCAGTTCGGGGAAAAAGGAGTTGTTATAGACCCCGGATTTAATTTTATTGATAATTTTAGGGCTGACAATAGACAATTAATATTCAAACAAATCAAGGATATCATAGTTACGCATGCACATAACGACCACACTAATGACATAGACTCGTTGTTAACTGTACTCCGTAGCTATAATAAAAATTTCGATTTTGAATGGGATGATATTAAAAAAGATCCGGATGTTATGAATTGGCCTATTTGGAAAGACATTGAGAAAGCATTATCCTATGGTTATGAAGCTACTCGTGATGATAGGACCGGTAAAAAATACGATGATGCAAAACAAATCGTTGAAAAGTTGAAGAAAGATTATGGGCAGCAGTTAAACGTTTATGTAACTGCTGGGACCATTCAAAAGTATTCCGGGTTTTTTAATTTGCACAGAAAAACTGACTATAAAGTTGTGACTGTATGCAATGATTATTGTGACAACCCATTCATAACATGGGAAAAAGCCATTGATGGTAAAGATGTGAAAGTGTTCGCAATTCGAGCAGATCACGATGATGTGGTATCTGATTATACTGCTATGGGTATATGTTTTGAATATGATAAGTATGCATTGATATACACAGGCGATACGTCCTATAAAGATGAAGTAGTTCAAGAAGCATACAATAAATTGGCGGCAAAATACGCAAGTAAAGAGATTATTCTCGTTGCAAATATTGGAGGATTTAAGCCACGTGAAAGAGGAATCTTAGATGATAAGGATGAATCTGAATGTCACTACAAAAACCATCTAGGCAGGTTGGGAATTGCCAAACTTGTTGAGACGCTAAAACCTAAACTATGTGTTATTTCTGAGTTCGGAGAAGAGTTTAATGCCTTACGCACTGATGTGGCAGAGGCTTTTGATAAGGCTTACAATGGAACGGAATATGACGACACAGTGTTCATACCTGCGGATATTGGTTTATGCATAAAGTTAACAGCCAAAAATGGTATCCAAATAGATGCAGGTTATAAATTCCTATCAGGTATTAGTAATCCAATACCAAGACCAGTTGATTATAAACAAGTGATTACTTATGAGCGGAATAATTTAGTATACTACTTAGATGGAGCTATTTTTAATAGCGATATTGCTTTCCAATTTTTGGAAGAAAAAATCAATGGAATCAGCTAAGGCTGGCTTGATAGGGTATTCGCACAATTAAAATTATCGTTCCAAATCCCTGTCAGTCTTGTTAGCGGCACGTTCAAGACTCATAGCCGCGGCATAGATATCGTCAAGAGAAAATGACAATAATATCCGCAAGCAATTCAAGTGGCTATCCACCACTTGAAAACTTGTTGGGGCAAGGCAGCCCCAAACCCGCTCAAATTGTGCTCGAAAAATCTCAAGTTCAGCGGCATTCGCCTTGTTTCTGAACAGCATTCTCATCGCTCAATTTATCTATCTTTTTCACAGCCTGAAATTATGAATAGATGGTCAATATTTCCTTTGACGACAACAATTTCTCGCATCTCTTTTTGAGCAGAACGATAGTCAATATATCCAGCTTTTCTATCTGATACCAAGGGCTTCGACTCTTTCTTGCGCGTGTCCATTTTAGGCAATTCTTCTCTGCCCAATAATTCTCGAATCATATTTGGCGGCTCTAGGAATAACTTAGAGAGCACAATCCAAGCACATCAGAAATAATGTGTCTATTCAGCAAGCAAAATTGCCTATGCCATCGTTTGTTTCATGGCATAACACACTAGACCTTCTAGCGAATGTCGGCGTGTGCCAAAGGGTATCCCTTTGGAAACCCATCACGAATAAAAACGGCTGGGGCGCTAATCTGTTGCCCAGTACCACTGACAGGGGACACGATGCCCATACAGCGGAGGAACACATCGTTATTACAGATACTCCCACTTAGGCACGGCTATTTAGCCATTTTGGCACTTAAAGCCTAGTTTCTTTGAAAGTCTGACAAATAACAATTGAGTTCCTTGTATGCTTCCTGTAGCGTATTGACATAGCATCCGTGATAGGCTATAATCTCTTTAGGAGGTTAACATATGAATGATATAGGCGCACGTATGAAAGCACTCAGAGATGGTGTCGGACTATCTCAAAAAGAACTGGGAGCGAAGTTTGGTGTTACCGGTCCCAGCATCGTCAGATATGAACACAACCGAGCCGAAGCAACATACGGAATGCTTCTAAAATACGCTGATTATTTTGATATTTCATTGGATTATCTCTTATGCAGAACAGATAAACCACAAGGTAAACTGTATGACTTCCAACCTAAGGTCGAGCATAGCGAAGATATGAAACTGTTTATCGATATGTGCTTTGACCCTAATTCTCCCATGAGCGATAAGCTTAAGAAGACACTGCTTGAGATGATGACCAAAGAAGGTGATAAGAAGTCTTGAACGGCATCATCTACGCTAGGTACAGTTCTGATAACCAGCGTGAGGAATCCATAGAAGGACAAATACGTGAGTGTAAGGAATACGCCGAACGTAATGGCATTAAAGTCATAGGTACTTACATTGACCGAGCATTGTCTGCTAAGACTGATAACAGACCAGAATTCCAGAGAATGATTAAGGAAAGCTCCAAAGGATTATTTGAGTTAGTGATTGTCTGGAAGTTAGACCGCTTTGCCAGAAACAGATATGACAGCGCCCATTATAAGTCAATCCTTCGAAAGAACGGTGTAAAAGTCGTATCTGCGAAAGAAGTCATTTCAGAGGGACCGGAGGGCATTATTTTGGAGTCAATGCTAGAGGGCTTAGCAGAATACTATTCAGTAGAATTGAGCGTTAAGGTGAAACGCGGACAAGCAGAAAACGCATTGAAAGCCAAGTATAACGGGGGGCCTGCTCCTTTGGGTTATATGGTAGGCAAAGACCATAAGCTTGAAATCAATCCTATAACTGCTCCGTTTGTTACAGAAGCTTTCACAAGATATGCCAATGGCGAGAAGATTAAAGATATAGCTGAATCATTCAACCAACAAGGATTACGCACCAGACAAAACACCCTATTCCGCATCAACAGCTTTGACTCAGTATTCCGTAACAGAGCATACCTCGGAGAGTACAAATACGGAGATGTTGTAATACCTGACAGTATTCCGGCTATTGTCTCAGAAGAACTGTTTGACAGAGTACAAGACAGAAAAGCTAAGAACAAACGAGCTCCCGCAAGAACCAAGGCATTGATAGATTATCTTCTAACAACAAAGCTATTCTGCGGAGAATGTGGAAGGATGTTTGCGGGGGAAAGCGGTACCAGCCACACAGGAAAGAAACACCATTACTATAAATGCAGCGGTACCAAGAAAAAGCTGGGATGCCATTCCAAAATGCTCAAGAAAGATTGGCTTGAAAATATTGTTGTAACAATAACTGCAAACAGAGTTTTACAAGACGAAATAATTGACAGAATTGCTGATAAATTAGTGCTGGTTCAGGAAGAAAACAATCCTTTGCTTCCATCTATGCGTCAACAGCTTAATGATGTGAACAAAGGCATTCAAAACCTATTAAATGCCATACAGCAGGGATTATTCAATACTTCTGCTAAACTACGTATGGATGAATTGGAAGCTCAGAAAGAGGACTTGGAAGCCAGCATACTACAGGCTGAACTGGCTCAACCGAAGTACACCAAAGAGCAAATCGTATTATGGATTAGTAGGCTCAAGAATGGCGCTGTCAATGATTTAGACTATCAGCGGAAAATCATCGACATATTCGTGAACTCGGTGCGGGTATTTGAGGATAGAATGCTGTTTATCTATAATTACAGAGATGGTACAGAGACTGTAACAACCGCTGACATCAAAACTGCTTTTGGTTTGGATTTTAGCGGCAGTCGCCCACCATTTGATGTTTAAACTCTTCAGAATACTCCCTTTTCTTTCTTCTTTCAGCCATAATTTACTCCTTTATTCGACAGTATTATTGTCCTTATTAATTCTGTCCAGTAAAGTATCACCAATCCACAAAATGTCTATCCGTGCCACTCTACCTTTATCCTTAGACCTACACAATGTTTAAGAAGCTGTAAAGTCCTTGCGCAAAGGGTGTCAAATTTCGGCGTAGAAGGTGTTAACTCTACAGCGGAATGACTGTCCATTCAGAGCGTAATATTCAATAAGACTGGGGACATTTCAAGATGGAACAAGCACCATTTCCATAAAGGGAGTCGTAACCCACCGATTAAATCTTGAGACAAGCACAAGATAGTGCCACAATTCAGACGTATCCAGTCAAGACTATATGAAATCGATCAGTTCTAACTTCGATTTTTCATCAAAGACTGATAGCAAGCCAGTATATTGAAATGAAGTGCCCTAGTTTTTCTGAGAATCAGGCTGCCTATCATCTTTTACTCGTCGTCTGCCGGCATACCATGCAGCCACAACACCTACAACAAGTACAACTGTGTTCACAATGGTCCACTTATCAACAAAAATCATGGAATTTTCCATATGTTCAGTGATAAAGAAGAAGACCACGCCGATAAAAGCGGCAATTACGGATACTAGTAGCCAGATGAATCTACGCTGATTGTATCCTCTCCCATATTCGGCAGGTTGAGTATTTTCGTTGTACAGCATCTCTTCCTTCTTATCTTTTCTTACGGTACTAACCGCAAGGATAGCAACCCCAATGCCTGTTATTGCCAATATCAGATTTAATAGTGCCCACTTCCGCAATGTTTGCGTGGTCTTCTCATCCTTTGTCCCAGTGTTAGTTACTGTAACCATTCTTTGAACCTCAGTCGAAACAGTTGTAGTAACAGTGGAAGAAGAAGTCATTGTTATCGTAGCAGCATTGGTAACGGTCGTTGCCGAAACAACCGTTGTGGGGATAGTACTAATAACAGTTGTTAGTGCTGTATTGGTTATGGTAACTGTTGTGGGAACTGCGACCGTTGACCCAGGCGCCCCAGGCAGTGTTGTTGTTGCTATTGTTGTATTGGTTACAGTAGTGGTAATCGGGGGTAAAGTCACTGTATAGTTTTGTTGCCATTGAGCATAGAGTTTAACGTCGGAAACAATATTGAATATATCACCAGCATTATAGCTCGTACCACCGCTACCATTAACTACAGTATTCCAGCCAATGAAAGTGTAACCTGCTTTAACCAGTGTTCCTGAATTAAGAACGGTTACCTGATCACCATCCTCATAAAGACTGTCGACAGGCGCTACGCCATCGGTATTACCATTACCATCATATTGAATAGTCCAAACTATTCCGAGAAACAATGGCGCCGCTGGAAGCTTAGGCCTTACCGGGGTATTTCTGATTTCTATATCGGGGTCTCCATCCCTACCTGTACCATCACCTAACGAGCCTACTAAACTACGTCCCCAAGCCCACACAATCCCTTTGTTTGTTAAGGCAAGTTGGTGATCACCCTGACCAACTGTTATATTGATAATGTTCGTAAGATAGCCTAAGCCATTTTCACCCAAAACTTGTACCGGTGTATCCTCCACGCCATCAACCACGCTTAAGCCGTAAGCATCATTACCGTTGCCAAGTTGGCCCCAGTTGTTATTGCCCCAAGTCCAAACAGTACCGTCACTCTTCAGTGCCATAGAATTCCAACCGAAAGCCGATATAGAGACAACGTCAGTAAGATAACCTGAACCATTTTCACCCAAAACTTGTACCGGTGTATAAGCAAATGAGCCCATCCCATCACTATAGCCATCGCCCAGTTGGCCCTGATCGCCGTCACCCCAAGCCCATACTGTGCCATCGCTCCTCAATGCAATAGCATGCCAAGCCCCAGAGGATATTGAGATAATATCCGTTAGGATGGAAACCTTTACAGGCGCCCAGCGATGTGTTTGGGTGCCATCACCCAATTGACCGTCATAATTAAATCCCCAAGCCCAAACTGTGCCATCACTTTTTAATGCGAAGGAGTTTTCATGACAAGCCAATATGGAGACAACATCTGTAGGCGACCTCCGATAACTGATTATATGCTGTCGTGTCCCAAAAGGGAAGCAAGTTTTTTGCGGAGTTGTTAATTTTAGTGACCTACAGCTCCTAAAATAGCATTTTTAACCTACTTAAAGGACAGTTTCTGCCTTTATTTCCTCGCTTTTCAGCGTCGGGGCACAGTTATCCCCTTAGATGCACATAACGTTTCAAATTGTAGGCCATATTCTTGGCCGTAATGTCTCTGGTAACTCGCTCAAGCCCATGAACTCTGCTATTGAGCCCTCCCATGAAACGGGTCATATAGCCAAAAATATGTTCGATGCGCGCTCGGGAACGAGCAATGCCTCTGTTGTGAGCCTTATTTTCCTCTGACAGTGGAGTGTTTCGATAAGCACGAGCGCAAATATGCAGTTTAAGTGAAGGATTCCTTACCTTGATTTCTTTATGGATGTCTTTGCCGATATATCCGCTGTCGGCACTGACTTCTTTATCTTTTTTGTCAATCAGGCCAACAAACTCTTGACTGTCATGGACGGCAGCGTCGCTAACGGTGAAACCGGTGATAACTTTACTGTCCTTGTCGCATTTAACATGGTTCTTGAATCCGAAATATGACTCGTTACCTTTCTTGGTCCAACGAGCATCCATATCAATCTGTGCGGTAACATTCTCAACATGCTTGATTTTTCCCTCTTTGAGCCGTTGGACATTCTTATCCGCCAAATCCGATGGTTCCTCTCCTGCCTTAAGCCGTTCATCATCAGCCTTTGTCGTATGTCGTTTGGCAACAGTTACGAATGTAGCATCAACAATAGTACCTTTACGGGTTATGATGCCTTGTTTCTCCAATTCAGCATTAAATGAGTCAAACAGCTTGCGGTCCAATCCGTCCTTTCTAAGCGATTCCTTGAAATCCCATATAGTGTTGCCGTCAGGAACTTTGTCACCAAATTCCAAATCAAGAAATCGACAAAATGAGACTCTGTCGTTGATTTGATATTCCAGTGCCATGTCAGACAATCCATACCATTGCTGAAGCATGGTAATCTTAAACATTTGAATAACGTCAAACGGAGGTCTGCCTCCTTTACTTATATCTTTGCGAATGGCTGACTCAATAGGCTGGCGAAACATTTCCCAATTGATGCAGTTTTTGATTTTAACAAGCGGGTCACCGAGAACCGTCACTTTCTCCAATTGAGTATCAGCACCAAATAAATACTTTTGCTTATTCATTAATGCGCTCCTAACTAACAATGGCATTATTATACCATATTAGTATTAATTGAGTAACATTGTTGGTAATGGTTTTCGGAGGCTGCCTGTAAGATAACCAGTATTGTCAGCTGTGTCAATTACCTGTATCGGTGTAAGGCTATTATTGTTTGTGCCATCACCTAGCTGCCCATAATAATTCACTCCCCATGCCCACACATTGCCATGAATATCTAACGCAAGAGAATGATCCCAACTAGTCGATATAGAGATAATATCTGTCAGACCGAGAATCTCTACCGGTATATTGCTATCTGTATAAGTAGTTCCAATCCCTAACTGCCCGTCAAGGTTATTTCCCCAAGTCCAAACTGTGCCGTCACTTTTCAAAGCAAGAGAACGACATTCACCAGCCGCTATGGCGACAACATCTGTAAGGTAACCAGTATTATCAGATGGGTCAATTACCTGTATCGGTGTGAGCGCCCATACATCATATCCTCCAACACGACCATCACCAAGTTCTCCATTGAAACTACTTCCCCAAGCCCAAACTGTGCCGTCGCTTCTCAAAGCAAGAGAGTGCCAAATCCCACCTGCTATGGCAACATAGTCATAAAGAACAACCTGCACCGGTGTACTGCTACCAATATTCGTGCCATCACCTAACTGACCACTACCATTACCACCCCAAGCCCACACTGTGCCATCATTTTTCAAGGCTAGAGAGTGTTCATTCCCACCAGCTATAACGATTAC
>JGI24702J35022_10002242_pt1 | contig 11882 bp, 6 predicted proteins | sample TergutTh196P4_FD_35022 | JGI IMG/M metagenome (IMG submission 35022)
GTCGCTTTTCAGGGCGATCGAATGACCATCCCCTCCTGAGATCGCTGTCACACCGGTCAGAAAATTTATACCGTCGGTATCAAGCACCTGCACGGGCACGTTGCTTGTATTGCCGGTGCCGCTGGTGCCGTCGCCCAGCTGGCCATAGTAGTTGAATCCCCATGCCCACACGGTGCCGTCGTCTTTCAGGGCGAAAGATTGAGAATACGCTGCTGCAATTGCCGTCACGCCTGTCAGGCCGACTACCTGCACAGGTGCGTGACTGTAAGAGCCAGTGGTGCCGTTTCCAAGCTGACTGCTGGAGTTGTATCCCCATGTCCATACGGTACCGTCGCTTTTGAGGACTACCGTGTGCCGATCCCCCGCCGCGATCGCAATAACATCGGACACATTTGGCACCTGCACCGGCATTCTCCGAAGGCCGGCAGTGGTATCACCCAGCTGGGCATAAAGGTTCCAGCCCCACACAAAAACAGTGCCGTCGCTTTGCAGAGCGACACAGTGATCGGCCCCTGCCTCGACCGCGATGATATCGTCGCCCCATATCACCGGGGCGATGCCTCCTTTTTGATCATCTTCGTTACCGCCGCTGCCAAAAAAGAACAATGCGGATGAGATCATTATGAACGCCACCGCCAATGCCGCCGCGACCATCGCAAAGTTCCTTCTCCCTTTTCCCGTCGGTCCCGCTCTGTCCGTTGCCATCTGTATCACTTTCCTCTCTTTTGCGCGCTGAAGCTATTTCATCTCGCCGTTAATATATGTAACAGGGTTTATTTTATTTAATAAAATGGTCTTTTGGCTGTGCGCAGCATGTCTTAAAGCGCGTTTTTAAGCGCGCCTTGAAAATGAACACTGTTTATATATGCGGAATATCCTTATTAACGGCGAGATGATACTCACACAGATGAGTAACATGGTCGCAAATGATCAGGATGGTATCATATGAGAACCGAAAAAGAAACGATCACAGCGAATACCGGCGGACGCCGGAGAACAACCGTTTTTGCAGTGGCCGCCGCGTTGATATTATCTGCCGCGGCGTTACTGGTCTTTGCTTCGTCAGAACCGCAAGGCAATGACAGTGAAAACGAAAACGATCAGAAATTGGGCTATACCGGCACGGGTGAGACATTCGAGGATTGGGACGGCCGGGAATATGAGATCATCTCTCTTCCGCCCGAAGGCACGGCAGCACTGATCGACAATCACGGTCATGAAGAGATATTTGTGAGTATATGGGGAGCATACGCTGAGGCAGGTCCATATATGGGAGAATTTTTTACTCTTGTTGCCATCGGGGACGGTGCATTCGCCGGAGACGAATGGCTTGATTCCATTATGTTCCCCTACGTGACAGAGATCGGAGCGGGGGCGTTCGAGGGTTGTGAAAGGCTGCAGTGGGTCAACCTGGATTCGATAGAGCATATCGGAGATAATGCGTTCAAGGACTGCACGGCTTTGAAACGGTTCGTTGCCTATTCCGTCGCGACCTTCGGCGAGAATGTGTTCGAAGGATGCACTGCGCTCGATTCGGTGTCGGTGCCGTACGGAACGACCCTTAACGGGACCGGGCCGAACCCGTTCGTGATGAAGACCTATTCTTACGGAGCATACGTCAGTGCAAGCTGGTCCTCAGATCATTCGTCAATGACTGCTTTTATACACCCACTGGCGGAAACACCGTACACGGCAATATTCATCAACGACGAGCTGCGCGTCATTGAGAAGCGCCCCTATATCTTCAGCACAGACATATTCTTTATTATCGACAACTTCTTCCTTTACAACTTTGAGCTCTACATCGAAGTTCGGCCGATGTATCAGCTGGAGATCCTAGATAACGGCACCGGCGATAACGTGGAGTTCTCGTACGTTGCGAAAGGTACTGTATTAGGGGGCGATGTGGTCCTTTCGGGCGTGGTATCCGAGAGCGTGTTCATTCCGGAAGGGTTTGATGTTACCGTGCAGTTGCTCCCGTCGGGGCCCGTGCATTTTGATATTGACGCTGATAATACGGAGTATTACGGTTCGGATCCCAACGCATACAGCATAACGGGGTCGGCGGTCGCGATCGATGCCATTGACGGTGACATAAGCTTTTACGCAGACGCCGCCGAATATACGATAACGTATCACAACGTGAAGGGAACGAACGTCAACACTTTGACGTACACCGCGAAAGGCGATAACGGTGCGGACATAGAACTGCTTGCTCCGGCGGACATACCCGCCGGGTACGAATGGGCAGGGTGGCTGGACGAGAACAGCGCCGCTGTAACAAAGATCGAAGCGGGAACGATGGGCAACAGAACATTCACCGCATCATATGACCTTGCGACGTATTCGATAACATATCTTCGGTCGGGCGGCGATCTGGACGGCAACGCGGAAACATCGAACGCAACCTCATATGATGTTGAATCGGCCGTCATCTTTGCGAACCCCGGATCTGTCGAAGGTTACAGGTTCACGGGATGGTATGAAGATTCTTCGCGCACATACGGGCTCGTTCCCGGCAGCACGGGCAACAGGACCGTCACCGCTGTGTACGAGGTCGATGGGGCCGCGGAGCCTCAGATAGTGTACAAACAATCATACGCGTACGTCGCGGTGATCATAGCGATACTTTCGGTAATACTGCTTTCCGCGTACGTTCTGCTGCATAAAGAGAAATAACGTGCATGACTGCGTGACAGGCGAAACGGACGGCAAACGGAGGCGGGCGCCTCCTTCCCCTTTTTATTCTGCCAATTATAATGATATGTTTTTGAACGCCGTTTGAAAATGAACACTGTTTATATATGCGGAATATCCTTCTTAACGGCGAGATGATACTCATACGGAAGAGTAACGTCCTTACAAAAAATTAGGATGGTTTCATATGAAAAGCGAAAAAGAGGTGACCGGTGCGGACAATGCCGGCAAAGGCCGGAGAACGGCCGTTCTGGCACTGGCCGCCGTGTTTATATTGTCTGCCTCGGCGATGATGATGTTTGTTGCGTCAGGACCGCAAGGCAATGACAGCAGCGGCGGAAGCGGAGACGGAAGCGATCAGAAATTAGGGTATACGGGCACGGGCGAGACTTTCTATGACTGGTGCGGCCGTGAATATGAGGTCATATCCGCCCCGCCCGAGGGCACGGCGGCGATGATCGACAACCACGGCTATAAGGAGGGGTGGGTGAGCATCTGGATGATAGAATCTGACTCAGGCTCATATGCGGGAGAATTATTCTACATCGTGGCCGTCGCGGACGGTGTGTTCGCCGGTGACGATGTGATCTATCATTTTGAGATCCCGACCTTAAAAGAGATCGGCGATAACGCATTTGAAGGCTGTACAGATCTCGGATCGTTCCAGCTTGAATCAATAGAGCACATCGGAGAAGATGCGTTCAAAGGCTGCACGTCCCTGGTGTGGGCTGTCATAGGCGGTATCGCGACCATCGGCGATAACGCATTTGAAGGATGCAATGCGCTCGAAATTGTGTCGCTGCGGTACGGAACGTCCATCGACGGAAGCGGGATCGGGCCGTACGTGATGAAGGTCTATTTCGACGGAACGAGTCTTTCGGCCGGTCTGACTTCAGACTATTCAGTAAGCGTTTTCGCGTATGTATCACAGGAAACGCCGTTCGTGGCGATATTCGTCAATGATGAGATGCGCGTAATGGAATGGTATTGGTATACGGACATGTACTTCACTCCCTATGAGGCCAATAACTATGAGCTGTATATTGAATTTCGGGCAATGTATCGGGTGGAACTCGTGGATAACGATACCGGTGATAACATAGGGTTCTCATACGTTGCAGAAGGCCGTTCTATGACGGGCGGCGATGTCCTCGTCTCGGGCGTGGCTTCCGAGGCGGCATACATACCGGAAGGGTTTGATGTTACCGTGCGGCCGCTCCAGCTTGAACCTGGATATCTGTTCGGCATTGACTCCGATAACGTCGAATATCAAGGTTCTGATCCTAACGCATACGTCATAACGGGACCGTCAGCCTCGGTCGATGCCATTGACGGTGATATAAAGCTGTACGCCGACGGCTTCGAGTATACGACAGGAACAGTTTCCGAACGATCGATCCCGTACGTCCCGGTGATCCTGGCGGTCTTCTTGCTCGTACTGCTCTTTGCGTATGTGCTGGGCAAGAAGCAATACTGACGAAAGGACTCGACAGACGAGAGAACAGCAAACGGGGGTTGTCCCCCTTCCTTACCATTTTCATTCCGTTCATTTTGTTCCGGATTTGCACGTTGCGGTATCAATGTTTATATTGTGCGCATGTCTCACGGAGAACCGTATGGCAGCCGTGAGATTGGGAAAGAATCATCTGAGATGGTGCTCCGTCTGCAACCTGCCTGTTCTTGAGGATACCGTCTGCTCGGTTTGCGGCAACGGTACGGAAGAGGTTGATGTCACTCCTCCCGGAGATGTGAGACCGGCGTTCCCGCACGATATCGAATTGATAAAAAAATTGACGGACGAACAGTTCGGATACGGTTCCGGTGATGCGCTGCTGCCGGACGGTCAGATAGTATTACTGAACAAGGCGCCGTCGCTGGACAGGATGGACGAGATCATCATAAACGGACGCACCGTGGCGAGCATCCGTTATGATATCGGAAGCGGCTGGAAACTGCTCAACAGGATGCAGAGCGCAATGCGTATCGAGAAAGTGATGACAAAGGGTTATGTTATATGCGATCTGAGCGCCGTGAGATTCATAAGGGAAAGCAAGAACCTGATGGTCCCCGGGGTCGCTGACGTGCATCCGGACGTAAAGGAAGAGGACGAGGTCATTATTGCCGACACAGAAGGGAACGTCATCGCGACGGGACTGGCAAAGATGTCCGCCGCCGATATGCTGCGTAATGAAAAAGGGCTTGCCGTGAAAACGAAATGGACCAAGCCGGAAGAGCTTATCATCAGTGATAAAAAAGTTACATGGGATGACGCCGTTTCCGCCAACGTGCCTGTGCTCACCAGAAGGAAAAATGAAGCTGTTGCATTCATAAACAGCACCATCGAAAAGAATGATGTTCCCGCGGTGGTCTCATTCTCCGGCGGGAAGGACAGCCTTGCCACTTTATTGTTAACGATGGACGCCGGCCGTAAGCTTCCCGTCCTTTTCATCGATACCGGCCTTGAGTTCAGCGAGACCGTCGAACATGTTCACGATACCGCAAGAACGTATGATCTTGAGCTCATCGAAGAGAAGGCGCCGGTTGACGCCTTCTTCGGCAATGTCATACAATTCGGCCCTCCGGCGAAGGATTTCAGATGGTGCTGCAAAACAAACAAGCTGGGACCGACCGTCAACGCGATACTCAAGAATTTTCCTGACGGCGTATTATCGTTCATAGGCCAGAGAAAATATGAATCGGAAGCAAGACATTCAAAACCGCGCGTATGGACGAATCCCTGGACGCCCGGGCAGACAGGCGCCTCTCCCATTCAGAGCTGGAACTCACTGCATGTGTGGATGTACATCTTCTGGAAAAAGGCCGAGTACAACGTATGGTATACGAAAGGATTGGACAGGATAGGCTGTTTCCTCTGTCCCGCGTCAGACCTTGCTGAGCTTGATATCATAAAAGAGAACAGCAGATATGAACAGTGGGATTCGTATCTTAACGAATTCTCATCGTCCCGCAAACTGCTCGAAGAATGGAAAAGATTCGCGTTATGGAGATGGAAGAGGGCACCGCAGTCGATAAAGGACGAGATATTACGGATCACCGGAAAAGATATCGGCGAGCTGGTAAAACAGACGGTGAGATCGGAAGGCCCGCTTTTCCTCAAGATACAGGACGGATATTCACCGTGCGTACTCGGTCTGAGCGTCGAAGGCGCCGTATCACGTTCCGTCAATATTGAAAAACTGAGAGGTCTGGCGCACATCCTTGGAAAGGATGTTTCCGTGGACGCTGACGGCCAATGGCTGAGCGTCAATAACGTTACGGTGTTCGGGGAAGGCTCCGTCATTTCCAAAGGATCGGATGAAAAAAGGGTCCGTGATGCGATGAAGAATATGTTCAGTCTCATCGTCAGGTCGGAGCAGTGCGTCGGATGTTCGTTATGCGTAGCGAGATGCCCTCAGAACGCATTGTCGCTGAATAACGGCGTCATATCTTTGGATCCGGACAAATGCACACAATGCGGTAAATGCCTTGACAAATGTCCTGCGGTAAGCTTCAGGGACGAGGAATTCGCGATGTAATTACATTTTTCTGAATCCGCGGCCCATCCATTCCGTTATTGATTTGAAACCGTATCTTAATGTTTCCGTGCGGGTCCTGTGCTTGCCGTTCGTTGTCACATTGCCTGCGATAACTTCTTTGATCACGCCTTCCCAGTCCGTCACGTCATCCGATAATTCCGTGTACGCAGCACCGATGTTGTCAGCATGGTGAGCATCGCTCCCTGCCGTCACGGGCTTGTTCATTTTAGATGCAAGTCTGCTCGCTTTGCCGTTGGAACCTTTGGTGGAGCGTGCGTTGAAGACCTCGACCGCGTCGAACTCTTCAACAACGTTCTTTTCTCCGAGACCGGACCACCATCTGTACGGATGCGCAGCGACAGCTATGCCTCCTGCGTCATGTATAAGATCTATCGTCTCCTGAACGCTCCTGTCCCGCGGTATCTCACAGTTGATGCCGTACGCGAGTATGTGACCTTCCGACGACGATACCTCTTCCCCCGGTATCACGATGATATCTTCGTACTTCGACGCTTCTTCGAACGATGCAAAACTGTTGTGGTCGGTGATCGCGATGCACCCGAGGCCTTTGGCCTTCGCCATCGTTATTATTTCTTCCACGGACGACATCCCGTCCTTGGAAAATGTCGAGTGAATATGCATATCGGCTCTCATCTGACGTTCGCCCCGTCCTTTATCTCCCTGTCGGTGACGGCGAAACATCCGTTCCCGTCCGATAACAGGATACATTCGCTGCCGTCGATGACCGCGGCGACCATCGGCGGTACCTTCTCATTGCCGGTATTGCCGCCGAATGACCCCCCGTCCGTTGATATCACTTTTATCACGGCCTTCTGGAAATCTTTGTACTCGATCTCGTTACCGTTGATATCAAGGCCGCAGGTGAATCTCATTCCGTTGTTAACGTTCTTCGACGGCGTGAGCAGTGCGACAGTACTTCCTCCCAGTTCTTCGTCATCCGCTGCCAGTAACATGCCCTGCGACATCAGTCCCCTTAACTTCGCCGGCTTTAGATTGAACACCATGAGGACTTTGCGTCCGATGAGCTCTTCCTTCTTGTAGAACGCCCTGAGACCGGCGACTATCTGCCTTTCCTCGCCCACGTTCACTTTAAGGCGGAATAATTTTTCGGCATCCGGATGATCTTCCGCCTCAATTATCTCGGCGACACGTATGTCAAGGCGTTTCATATCATTGAATGCTTCCGGCAGTTCCTTTTTCGGCGCGTCCTGCTCTTTTTTTGCCTTTGACTCTTTCCCCTTTTCGTCTTTCCCCTTTTCCTCTTCCTTGGGAAGTTCCACCTTTGTGTAAACGGGCACCGGCTCCGGAAGCTCTGCGCCTTCCGGCAGCGGTGATGTGCATGATGCCAGACCGGAATCAAGCGGCGTTCCGCCGAGGCCGAGGAACTTCCATATTTTTTCGGACGACGAAGGCATGAACGGCCATGCCATTATCGCCAGTGCCTTGACTATCTGGAGCGAAGCGTTCAGCACCTCTCCGCATTTTTCTTTATCCTCTTTCACAAGCGCCCACGGCTTCTTAGAATCGAAGTACCTGTTGCCGTACCTCGAAAGGTCCATTACAGCTTTCAATGCCTTTTTGAGATCGCATTTCTCCATGTACGCATCATACTCTGACCTCGCTTTCTCTATCTCTTCCGTCACGGCTGAAAGCTCTTCACCCTTTCTCTTATCGGGTATCACTCCATAGTTCTTTTTCGTGAAACTTAAGCATCTGTGATAATAGTTCCCTAACGCAGACACAAGCTCGTTATTCACCTTCACCTGAAGGTCTTCCCACGAGAACTCCGTGTCGTGCGTATCCGGCATCGTCACCGAAAGATAATATCTGATCACGTCAGCGTCATACTTCTCAAGGACGCTTGGCATGTCAATGGAACCGCCCCTGCTCTTCGACAGCTTTTCGCCTTTGAACGTTAAGTACTCGTTCGCAGGAATGTCATACGGAAGGTTAAGCGAACCGTAGCCCATGAGGATCGACGGCCATATTATTGAGTGAAAAGGTATGTTGTCCTTTCCCAGGAAGTAATAATGCTTTACGCTCTCATCGCACCAGAACTTCTTCCATAGGTCTTCGTCTCCGGTGATCTTTGAGAATTCCTTCGATGCGCTCAGATATCCGATGACGGCTTCGAACCAAACGTATATCACTTTGCTGTCCCAGCCGTCCGCCGGTACCGGAATTCCCCATTCCATGTCCCTGGTTATCGGTCTGTCCTTCAGACCATCCTTTAACCAGTTCGTTGTGAACGTTTCGACGTTCGGTCTCCAGTACGTCTTATCTTTCAGATATTCCAGGAGATCATCGCGGAAGGCGCTTAATCTGAGGAAATAATGCTCCGTCCCCCTTATGTCCGGTGGCGAACCGCAGTGCACGCATACCGCATCTTTAAGGTCACCCGTTTCGAACGTTGTTCCGCATGAATCACACTGATCGCTCCGTGTATTCGCGGCGCCGCATTTCGGGCACGTTCCCTCAACGTAACGGTCAGGAAGGAAGCGTGAGCATTTTTCGCAGTAGTACTGCATCGTCTCCTTGACGTAAAGTAAATTCTTACCGAGAAGCGTCCTGAAGACGTCCTGCACCGTTTCTTTGTGATTGTCGGTGTGCGTCTTCGTGAACAGTGAGAATTCAATTCTCATATCTTCTATCGCCTTTTTGTTTATCCTGTGGTACCTGTCGGCTATCGCCTCCGGCGTCGTTCCCTCTTTGTCTGCAGAACGTGTGATCGGAGTGCCGTGCTGATCGGAACCGGAGACCATCAGCACCTCGTTGCCTTTCATTCTGTTGTACCGATTGAATATGTCCGGCGGTAACAGAGAGCCTGCCATGTGCCCCAAATGTATTATCCCGTTGGCGTAAGGCCATGCGACGCCTATGAATATCTTTGCCATCTTATCGTTGCTGAACATGATTGCGCCTATTTGAAACATTATGTCAATGCGGGCGGGTCATTGCTTCGGACTGTGCCCCTTCTGATCAGCGCCCTTATGACAAATAAGCACCATATCATCACGACGACCGGTCCGACTATTTCCATCGCCGCTGTGTACCACCATATGTCCGTCAGCGTTCCGCTGATACCTACGACGAACGCCACCGGTATTATCACAAAATTTCTAAAGACCGTTGACAATAACGCTTTTGTTCCCATGCCGAGCGCCTGGAACAATGATGACGACAATATCCCAAAGCCTACGAACGGAAGGAATGAGCATGAGATGCGTATGAACAACGTTATGTCATCATGAAGCCCGGACATGTCGTCGGAATATGTGAAAATGACCGCAGCCACGCCCGCGAGGACGAACAGCGCTGTCGCTAAGAGAAGCATCGTCATGACCGATAACTTTACGGAATACAGGAACGCGGCCTTTACTTTCTGATTGTCGCGGCCGCCGTACGCGGCCGCGCATATCGGAACGACCGCTGCGCCTATCGCAATGCTCGGTATCATTATCAGATTGAATATGCGCCACCCTGCGGAGTATATCGCAACCGCATCCGTCCCGGTGTTACCGATGAGTATTATGTTCATCAGTATCACCGCGACGGATATCGCCATGAACTCGATCGATGACGGTATCCCCACGCGGAAGATGTCCTTTGATATGTTCTTATCAAAATGCGGTCTGCCCACTCTGAGCTTGACGTACGTATCCTTTTTGAAAAAGAACCAATAGAACGCCGGTATCGTGGCAACGGTAAGCGCAACGGCGGTGGCCAATGCTGCCCCCGCCATCCCCCATCCGAACGTGTATATGAATATCGGATCTAGAATGAGGTTCAGCAATGCGCCCGCGAGCATTATCACCATCGACCTTTTCGCGCTGCCCTCCGACCTTAAGATGCTGGACATCAGCGCGTTCACGAAGAACGCTATCGCAAAGACGAAAAGAACGTTCGCATACTGCATACAATATTCGATCACATCGGTGGCGCCGATCGCCATCATCACCGGCCTGACGGCCAGTAACATTATCATTGAGAACACGACCGCGGTGACTATCGTTAACGTAAACGCAACGGACGCCGTACGCTCAGCGCCCGATTTGTCGCCGGCGCCTATGCGCCTGGCTATCGCCGCCGAGGCACCGACGCTTATGCCGTTGGATACGCCGACGGTTATGAAGAATAACGGGAACAGTAAACCGATGGCCGCAAGGGCGTCCGGCCCCAGGCCTGATATCCATGCCGCGTCGATCAGACCGTTGGCGGACGACGCGAACATGGCGACCATCATCGGTATCGCCATCTTGACGATCGCCTTCTTCGGAGACCCGAGCATCGTCTCCACGTCCTTTGTCATTTCACCGTCGGTCACAATGCGGCGATGTTTACGAAAGATATAAACACAGCGCATACGCCGCGCCGCTGCGCCGCGCTCCGCCAAACCTTATATTTAACTTAAGGATAAGCGGGAGCATGCGGATAGCAGCGGTCCTTCAGGACAGATGCCAACACAGGAAGTGCAACAAAGAGTGCATAAACTTCTGCCCGAAGATGAGAACCGGAGTGGAAGCGATAGTCATCGGCGAGCGCGGGAAGCCGATAATATCCGAAGAATTATGCGCCGGGTGCGGCATATGCGTGAACAAATGCCAATTCGAAGCTATCAAGATAATAGGTCTCGCGGATGAACTGAAAAGCGAGATGGTGCACCATTACGGCGAGAACATGTTCCGTCTGTACAGGCTGCCCGTTCCAAAAAAGGGCGTCGTGACCGGCATACTGGGACCGAACGGCATCGGCAAGACGACGGCGATAAAGATGTTATCAGGCATCGAGGTACCGAACCTCGGAAACTATGAGGAACCGCCGTCGAAGGACGATGTCCTGAAACATTTCGCAGGCACCGAACTTTATGATTATCTCGCCGCCGTTTACAATGGGAACGTAAGAACAGCGACGAAGCCGCAATATGTCGATAAGATTCCGACAGCGACGGCGGGTGTTGTCCGCAGCCTTCTGTCGAAGGTCGAAGAACGCATGAACGTCGGCGAAGCGGCAGAAATGCTCGAACTTACGGATGTGCTTGACCGAGACCTGAACAAACTGTCGGGCGGCGAGCTACAGAGGGTTGCGATCGCCGCGACGCTGATGAAGGACGCTGACGTTTACTTTTTTGACGAGCCGTCGTCATATCTCGATATATATCAGCGCGTCAAAATGGCGAGGCACATAAAAGAACTGAGCGGGAAGAAGCAGGTGATCGTGATCGAACATGATCTCGCGATACTTGATTTCCTTGCCGATAACGTCAACGTTGTCTACGGTTCCGAAGGGGCGTACGGTGTCTTCACGTTGCCGAGACAGGTGAGAACTGCCATAAATGTGTACCTTGACGGATACCTTCCCGAGGAGAACATCAGATTCCGCGACAGACCGATAGAGTTCACCGCATCCCCTCCGAGAAGCGAATGGAATACTGACGATCTGTTAAGATACGGGACGCTGGAGAAGGACTTCGGAGAATTCAAACTGAAAGTTAACGGCGGAAATATAAGAATAGGCGAGTCGGTGGGCATCGTCGGTCCCAACGCGACAGGAAAGACAACATTCGTGAAGATGCTGGCCGGCGTCATCGCGCCGGACAAAGGAAAGATAGATGCCAAAATGAAGGTATCG
>JGI24702J35022_10002243_pt1 | contig 11877 bp, 8 predicted proteins | sample TergutTh196P4_FD_35022 | JGI IMG/M metagenome (IMG submission 35022)
GACGAACGCTGTACGCAGTCGAAGCGAAGTCGATACCCCCTTATCGCTTAGTTGTCTGAAGTGGGTTTGGGTCAGTTGGCGTCAAGTGCATACCCAGGTGAGGTTATATATATGTGGGTTATTTTTGCGTTGGGTTCCGCGCTCTTTGCGGGCGGTATGTCCATTTTGGCGAAAATTGGAATCAAAAACACCGATTCAAATTTAGCGACGGCGCTGAGAACTATTGTTGTCGCAATCTTTGCCTGGCTGATGGTCTTTGTCGTCGGATCCCAAAATAGCATAGCAAATATTGACACTAAGAGCGTCGTCTTTCTTGTACTATCGGGACTTGCTACGGGCGGCTCTTGGCTGTGCTATTTTCGCGCGCTTCAAATAGGTAATGTTAATAAAGTCGTGCCAGTGGATAAATCCAGTACGGTACTTACAATGCTTCTGTCGTTTATCTTGTTCAACGAAGGATTGACTTGGGTGAAAGTGGGCGCAATGGTGTTGATTGGCGTCGGCACATATTTGATGATCGAACGAAAAGAAACAGGCGCAGACAAAGAAACAGGGCATAGTTGGCTAATATACGCGGTTTTATCGGCAGTATTCGCAAGCCTAACGGCAATTTTAGGAAAAATTGGCATCGTCGGGGTAGAATCCAATCTTGGAACCGCCATACGGACGATGGTTGTTCTTGTCATGGCTTGGCTAATTGTAATATTACAGGGCAAACAACGCGAAATGAAAAACATAGATACTAGAAGCTGGGCTTTTATCGGATTATCAGGCCTTGCCACAGGGCTATCGTGGCTGTGCTTTTATCGAGCGCTACAGGAAGGGCCTGTCAGCGTGGTAGTGCCTATCGACAAATTAAGTATTATGCTCACGGTCGCTTTCAGTTATTTCGTTTTGCGCGAAAAACTGAATAAAGCGCCTCTAATTGGACTAATAATGATTCTGGTTGGGACATTGAGTTTATTGATATAACACTATAACTTGAAGCAGTTACTCATTTATATCTAAAAACGTAAGAAAAACTTAAAAATATTGTTCGTCGATTTGTAAGAAACAGGGCATATATTGAGCCTTGAAAGGGTGTGATATAATGGCCTGGATACAAGTACGCTAACTTAAGAAAAGAGGCGCTCTGAATGAACATCTTGATTTGCGATGACGACAAAGAAATAGCGGAAGCTATCTCGATATACTTAAAACATGAGGGGTATACGACGCTGCTCGCGTATAATGGCGTCCAGGCGGTGAAACTACTTGAAAGCAACGATATACACCTAATTATTATGGACGTTATGATGCCGGAGATGGACGGCATAAGAGCGACGGTGGAAATACGGCGTGAACACAATATCCCCGTTATCATGCTTTCCGCGAAAAGTGAAGACACTGACAAAATAATAGGGCTCAACATTGGGGCTGATGACTATATTACCAAACCGTTCAACCCCTTAGAACTCATAGCTCGAGTGAAAAGCCAGCTCCGCCGCTACACAAAGCTTGGCAGCCGGCCGCAACAAGATGACCAGGATATATTCCAGATTGGCGGGCTTGTACTTGACGACAAAGACAAAACAGTCGCCCTCGATGGAGAAGAGGTCCACCTGACCCCCATTGAGTACAAGATACTGCTTCTATTTGTCCGCAACAAAGGGCGCGTGTTTTCTATCGACGAAATCTACGAACGCGTATGGGGCGAAGAATCGTTTGGCGGCGGCAGTACCGTGACGGTGCATATCCGGCGCATTCGCGAAAAAATTGAAATCGACCCAAAAAATCCAAAATATATAAAGGTGGTGTGGGGCCTTGGCTACAAAATTGACAAGCAATGATAAGCAAAAGACGAAGGAAACGCAAAGGGCGCAAGAAACGCAAAAGACACAAGAAACGCGTTCACGCGCGAAATTTAAAAACTGGACGGCTCGCCGGTTTGTAAAAATAAGCTGTCTGACCTTGATACCGGTACTGCTGTTTATCTCCTCGATCGGCATGGTCGGGATCGCTACCATGGACAACGCGAGCACTGATTTATTATTTACGAATTTTGACAAAAACGATTACTTTTTCGACAACTACGTTAATATGGCGGTATCATACGCGCGAAGCGCGTTTTGGCTGCAAAGCGAAGAGAACATCAAAAACATGGGCTGCCTTGAATGGGAACTCAGTAATGACGGCTATGATGGCGAATTTGAGTATGTTAACCGGCGGAGCTATGATCTTATTTCAAGAAATTGGTATGGAAAGTCCGGGTGGGGAACAATTTACAATACGGACATAGATTCGGCGGAAGCAAAGCGGATGGTTGAAGACGCGATACAGGAACAGTTACGGGAATTGAAAAATGCCAAAAACCAGCTAGAAACGATGCCGGGGCTGCGTTATTACATTTCTGACGGAAGCAGATGGATTGGCAATGTCCAGTCAGACGCCGGCTTGGCTCTGTTCAGGGATCAACCGGTCTATTTTATTCACGAAAGTGGAAAAGCCGACGAGTACAGCCGCGGCGGCGGACATTCAGGAGTTTATCCAGTTAATATATATGACGAAGATGGCAGCGAGGATAGCATTTCGTGCTATATCGGGTTTACGAGCGAGATGGTGCAGTGGCAAAACAACGTTTGGAGGCGCGCTCAGTACCAGTTCGCGGCTCAACTCGCGCTTATAACGGTTCCGCTTATCCTCACGTTCGCGCTTGTTATCATATTGATCGCGGGCGCGGGCAGAGAATACGGGAGCGACGCCGGAGGGGTCAATTTCAGGCTTATTGATAAACCCTGGGTAGATATCAGCCTTTGCGCTGTCATTGGGTATGAGGCTGTTGTCGGGTACCTCATCTACAGAGCAATGCACATCGCTTGGCGCTACGAGAACATGTGGTGGATATACTCGCTTGCCGCGATCGCCTCAGTCGCGATGGCGTTGCCGGCGCTATGGTGGATGATGAGTTTTGTCAAGCGTTGCAAGGCAGGCAAGTTCTGGCGGTATACATTGATCTACGCGCTTGTTTCGCGAATATTCAATGTGATAGCGCAGCTCATTAGATCCATATGGGCTGGGACGCGCCTTACTGTGAGGGTGGTGGTAGTCGGCGTTGCGATATATGTGGTAATGACGACATGCTTTATTATCGCGTTTAACCAAGAGGAACCTGTGATTATTATGTTTTTCATGCTTATTGCACTAGCAGCGCTGTTGTTCCCGCTGCTCCGCTACGCGCGCAAGCTCCACACCGTCGAGCAAGGCGCGCGAGCCGCGACCGACGGACGCTATGACCCCATAGTGGTATCAGGCGGCGAGCTTGGCAGCATAGCCGCTTCGATCAACAATATTTCAAACGGCATCAACATTGCCGTCGCCGAGCGCATGAAAAGCGAACGATTCAAAGCAGAGCTGATAACGAACATCTCGCATGATATCCGTACGCCGCTCACATCGCTCATCACTTACACGGATCTGCTTAAAAATGAAGGTTTGGATAACGAGAGGGCACAAGAATATCTTGACATACTAATACAGAAATCGGCGCGGCTCAAGACGCTGACAGACGATCTGTTCGAAGCCTCCAAAGCGGCAAGCGGCAATATTGAAGTAACGGTAGGGACGCTGGATCTTGCTGTTTTTATCCGGCAAGTGCTTGGCGAAATGGAGGAAAAATTGAGCGGTTCGGGACTTGATTTCCGACTCAATCTGCCAGAGTGCGCCACAGTTCGCGCGGATGGAAGGCTATTGTGGCGTGTAATGGAAAACCTGCTAGCCAATGTTTTCAAATATGCGCTTAAGGGATCGCGCGTATATATCGACGTCACGCCGGATACGCAGGGTACGCAAGGCGTGCAGGGTATTACACGGGGAACGCAAGATGTGCAGAGTACTACATGGGGAACGCAAGGCGCGCAGGGGACGCCAGGAGTCAGGGTATATAGGCTCGATATCAAGAATATGTCGCAGCATCCACTGAATATAGAACCGGAAGAACTGATGGAGCGGTTCAAACGCGGGGATGAAGCAAGGAGCGGCGAGGGTAGCGGCCTGGGTTTGTCGATAGCGCAAAGCTTTGTAACCGCGCAGGGTGGGCGGTTTAGCCTGTCGATTGACGGCGATTTATTCAAAGCGTCGATCTACCTGCCTGGCGCGTAATGCGCTGATGCTTGACCTATATCGCCTTTCCAAAGTGCCGCCGACAAAAATACTAAAGTGGGCTTTACCCACAACCCAAAGTGCGGCGTCAGAATTCAGAATTCAGAAATCAGAAGTCATTGGATAAGATAGTATAATTTAATGTATAATTATTGTTGGGCAGGGCTGTTGAAATATTTTGGATATTTCAACAGCCCTGTGGAGGGATTCGCAATAGCCTGTATATTTGTGGGTTTATATAAATGTTGTAAACAGATAATTCGAGAGACAATACTATAGGGAATAACAAAATATTTTTTTATAACATGTCCCATATTCTAAAGTTATATCTTTTTGTGAAATTGTGATTTGCTTCTCCGGGCGCGTATTGGAGTCAAACGACTCTTCTGAAGTTGTTCAACTTCAAGACATTTCCGGATTATAATCAATCCGAACACATACGCATCACCCCCAACCATATTATACCTTGATACTGCTTTTTACAATGATAATGATTATGATAACGATTATTATTACTAGTATACTAGCAACCATTTTTGAAGTCAATACCTTTACAATAACTCAGGAATTTAGTATAATAATCATAATAGTTTGGAATGGGTGAGACCGTTGAAGTCCACAAAACAAAAGGAAATTATACTGACTACGGTGCGAGCCATGAGAAATCATCCCACTGCTGACGAAATATACCGTAAGCTGCGGGAAGATTTTCCACGGCTTAGTTTGGGTACCGTCTATCGCAATCTTAATGCGTTCGCGCAAAAAGGCGATATCCGCAGAGTAACCATACTAAGCGGCGGAGATAGATATGATTTTCGGATGGATAAGCATGAGCACATGTTATGCGAAAACTGCGGATGTGTTATTGACGTCGAAGCCGAAGTAGAAATTAAACTGAAAGAAACCGACATCATATCGGACAAATACACGCTAAATGGATACACTCTTTTTTTGCATGGTCTATGCTCTAAGTGCTGTTTAGACGAAAGCAAGGACGACAACAGAGCAGGGCGAAAAAAAGACAAGCAAGAAACGGCAAATTTTATTGAACGCTAGTATAATATTCTTCCAAGTGGAAATTTGCGTAGCTGCAGGGAGGCGATTTATTTGGAACGGTTTTTTAACACCGCAGGGCCAATGAATCCCACAAAACACTATTGCATCGACCCACTAACGCGTATCGACTGGATAGATGTCCAGAAGTTGATCCGTGATGAACGATACTTTGTTTTGAGAGCGCCGCGCCAAACAGGGAAAACCAGTACGCTGATGGCCATGATGCGCGCGCTCAATTTAGAAGGCAGTTACGTCTGTGCCTACGCCAATATCGAAATCGCGCAGACCGCGCGCGATGAGGAAAAAGGCGTCCCCGCCGCTTGCAGCGCAATTTCAAGCGATCTTGCGCTATACTTAAAACGACCTGAGTTGCAACAATGGTTTTTGCATGAAAGCAGATCATTTCCGCCACAGGAACAGCTTTTACAACTATTGAGCTACTGGACGTCAACGTCTGACAAACCGACAGTGCTGTTTCTGGACGAAATCGACGCATTAGTAGGAGATACGCTGATTTCAATCCTACGCCAGATCCGCGCCGGATATACCAAGCGTCCTGAAGCTTTTCCGCAAAGCGTTATACTCTGTGGCGTCCGCGATGTGCGTGATTACCGCATCCACCAAGGTGGCGGAGAGATCATTACTGGGGGCAGCGCTTTTAACATTAAAACAACATCATTGCGGTTGGGGAATTTCACAGTGGAAGAAACCAAATCATTATGGCTACAGCACACGGAGGAAACTGGGCAGTTGTTTGACGAGGCTGTTTTCCCAGAACTATGGGAAGACACACGCGGGCAGCCGTGGCTCGTAAACGCACTGGGACAGGAGATAACCTGGGAAATACGCGCCAACCGTGACCGAAGCCGAAATATCACGCTTTCTGATTACAAAGAAGCAAGGGAATCGCTAATTGAGTCACGCGCAACGCACCTTGACCAATTGGTCAATAAACTGCGTGAACCGCGCGTCCACAGCGTCATAAGCGCTTTGCTTGCTGCGGAAGCCAACTCCATTAATATGCCGCCTGCCGACATAGAGTATGTCGAAGACCTTGGACTGATTAGGACTAAGCCGTCTATCCACATCAGTAACCGCATTTACCAGGAGGTAATCCCACGCGAACTCATATGAAAAGCAGGGCATATACGGCCCGCTGCAACGTATTGTGATTGAAATAAAGTTACGGCGTGGCGCTCTGGAAACAGTTATAGCGCAGGGGCTTCAGCAGACGGCCGACTATTGTAGACAGGTAGGGGTACACACTACTCTTAGCAACAGTAACCATTTAATCCATCTTTCTCTTAAGTTCCAGGTTGTAATAATCCATTTCATATCGATCATATACAGAGTGATCGACTTCATTATACATAATTGTAACATAACCAAAACTTAAGTCGTTTTCCTCAAGCAACATCAACCAACCCATTACTTTTTCGATATTTTTGCCATTCTCATCCTCACTTTCCAATATGAAATCAGTCTCAAATAGTATGTCTTTTCTCTTAAAGGGGATGTCACCACTGAAATCCATATCATATTTGTACAGTTCAGCGGAGTCATATCCGTCCTGCGCAGTGTAGGGGATAAGCCACACACGTACAGATCTAAGCAGTGGATCGAAGCTCAACAACTCTCTTACAAATACGCTTGCTTTTAGCTGTAATCCCTCGACCACTATTTCCCGTCCTACTATATCAGTTTGGTATGTATCCCAGACCCTGAGCGAATGAGTACCGATATAAAACCTTTTCTCAACGAAATCATATGACTTAACACAGTAAACAACACTTGGGAATTCTATGCCTTTTGAGTCTAGTATTTCTGATAAATCAGAATCATTTTTCGATTTATAATAAAGAACATCATCAATATAAAACTCATTGCTGTCATAATTCATGCGAAAGAATACCCAAGCAAACAAGCCAAATCTAAAAATAAGAATCAGCAGCAATAAAACAACTGTCACTATGCTCACAATAATAACGGATATTCTATGTTTTTTCAGGAATCCAACCATTTTAACCACACTTGTTATTATTAACTATCTTGTCTAGAGTAAAAGGGCGAACACATAGGTCCGCCCCTATAATCACGCCTGATTTGACAATGACGTTACATTTTTCTACCCATAGATTTTGCCGCTGGCGCGCGTTGATGGGAGGATCACGCGGGTGATTATGGCCGCAGCCTCGGCGCGAATGATGCGCGCGTTGGGATTGAACGAGCCTTGCGCATCTTTCCCCTCGACTACACCCGCCTTGTACAGCATGAAAATCTCTTTGTAGTACGGAGTATCCTCGTCCACATCGGGCAGTGCGTTTACAGTGTTTTGCGCCGTAAATTCAGTTTCGGACAAGGAACGCGAGAAGATATACGCCATTTCCGCGCGCGAGGCCGCCTGGTTATAGACCTCAAAATCATCATCAGCGATTAACCCGTTTTCGATGGCATAGTTGACATTGCCCTGATACCACGGGCTGCCGGGGACGGGGTCAAATTCGAGCTGTCGCCCTGTCGAGTAAAAGCTGTGTACCCGGGTCGCTACCGTGATCACCTCGGCGACTGTGATATTTCCAGTTGGATTGAACGTGTTAGCGCTTGTACCAGACATAAGGTTATACTCATACGCGCTGGCAACCGATTGATCATTATAATAGCCATACCATGCGCTTTCGTTTACGTCGATGAATATTCCGGGCGTATACGTCCTAACTTTTTCAAAATCGGAAACAACAAACGACTCTGAAGCCTCGACGACCGTCACGCCGTTCATCCCCCAAAAGCCGGTATTTGATCCGTTTGCGAAGGATATTCCATTTTGGTCACCGACTTTGCCCCATTTTGCCATGCCTGCGGGAACGGCGGAAATGTCGTTAGTGGAGCCTTCAGAATACACCATGTTCATTGTCGTATTGTTCCACGCGCAAACCACAGCCGTACCGCTGATCTCAGGTTCGATACGCGCCAGAGGGGGATTTAGGAGGCCAACGTCTCCTACATTCTCAGGAGGATCATCATAGTGGACGACCCAAAGGCTTATAACATCGCCGATATTTTTTCCATAGGCTAACACAAAACCTCCGCTTATTTCCATAGTGTCCATACCATAGATTGCCTCTCCGGTTTTTGCAATGACCCCGCCGCCGCTCATCTTCACGGAACCGCCCCGTATCGCGGTGCCTGACCCCCAGTTTTCCACTAAGCCATCGCGTATTTCAATGTTGCCCCCAGACGATACAGTGGCGCCAGCTCCGGAGGAGGACACGCCGCCATTGTTGAGTATTAGGTCAGACGCCACTAAGGCTGAATATCCGTCTTGAGGTGAAGCCGCCACCCCGCCGCCGCTCACCGTCACTGGCCGGCTACTGTAGATGGCGCTGCCTATCCCCTCGTTTTCCACCATGCCTCCGCTTAAAACGATAGGGACGCTGGCATAAATAGCATGAACACCACCCGTGTTCTTAATGCCGCCTCCTGGCGCGACTTCAAACTGGCCATAGCCATACAAGAAAATCAGAGATTGATTAGCGCCTCCATCGGCGAAACCGGAATATTCGGCTTTCCAAACAACTGTGACGCCTTCGTCTATCTGCAGCGTGAGATTCTCTGTAGCGCCGCTGACCGTGCCGGTGACTACGACGACGTCGCCGGCAGCTCCGGCATCGAGCGTCCCTGTGCCGCCATGGGCAAAGCTATTGATTTGCCCCGCAAGCTCGACCGCGCTCTCAGCGCTTGCCGAAAGTGGAAACGCGGCAAACAGGCTCACCAACAGCGCCGCCATAAGAATACCGGATAATATTTTCCGTGTTTTGTTTTTCATGGTTCCCTCCAAATTCATATAAATCACGCTGTTAATGAGCGCTAAAAGCGGTCCAACTTTCGACACCGCCACTCATGATATAGTTGTGTCCAATCGACGCTTCCATAATGTCAAAATATCCCCAGTGCGAAGTGGCAAGATCGGAATATTTTTTTGGCAGCGAATTCGCATTTGCTGTTATGTACGCTTTGTCACCTTCCCTATTGAGTATGCGGTTGACCAATGTGACGACATCAACGCGGGTAATGGGGGCTTCCGGCTTAAACGTCTTATCTGTATAGCCTATGATCCACCCCTTCGCCGCTGCGGAGTTGATATATTTCACCGCCCAGTGGTTGTTTGGCACATCAGTGAAATCATTTGTGTCTGTAAGCTCGAGATTGTCGAAATGAGCCGCTAGCGTAGCAAATTCAGCGCGGGTCACGGCGTCGTCAGGCCTGAATTTGCCATCGCGGGAATAGTCCGCGAGAACACCACGCCAATACATATAACACACTTGATTCGCGTACCACGGTATTTCCTTTGAGGGGTTCTGGACATCGACGTCTGGATAGTAGGCATACCTGTAATCAGTGTCCAAGTTCATGCTTTCAACCAGCAGCCTTGAGAACATTACGACAGCTTCCGCGCGAGTCATGTTTTTGCCGGGCAAGAACGTACCGTCCGTGTATCCCTGCATATAGGCGAAGTTGTGGTCTATTTTGTTGAGCTCGGGTATTTTGTTGTTGACAAAGGTCACTACTTGATAGTCACGGTCAGGATAGGCGAGGTTATAGACGCCGTTTGGCGTGACTTCTATAATATATTTGACGTCTGTGGCGTTATAGCCCCTTGGAGCAGCGTATTCAGACAGTATGTATGTTCCGATCTCAACGGTAAATTCGGCTTCGCCATTACTATCTGTTAATACATCGTATACGTGCGGGGAACCGCCTTGAGTTTCGAGACGTATTGTCGCTCCAGCTAGGGGAACGCCATTCCCATCAACTTTCTTCACAGTGAAGCTTTGTTCGTTAATATCAGGCGCGACTACTTCGATCCTAGCGGGGTCAGACACCGCTTCTTTCGGTTCTTGCTCCCATGTAGTTGAATTTGTGCCGACAATGGGAACTTGCACCGTATAAGTGACGACGGCATAGTAATACTTAACCCCTACTTCGTCAGTTGACGGAGTATGAAGAAATGACTCGTCTATTGTCCTATCGTACGGAATTACCTCGTCCTTGATAAAGTGGCTCCGATCTGTGTTTGACTCTGTGTCGCTCCAATACCATGACACAGTGATAGGCGCGGGTTGGTATAGAATTCTATTTTGTCCCGGTTTGTACTCAAACCTTACTTTGAGAGGTACGGCGGTTTGGCCAAGAATATAGGTCTCGCCGACCGGCTGCTCGGTCACATTAAATAGGCCGTCTTCCGCGCTTACAGTGATGGTGGCTGCTACTGACAAGCTTATTGCCAACACCGCCGCAAGCGCTATGGATATGAGTTTTTTCGTTTTGTTTTTCATTTTTCTTCCCTCCCTATAAATATAATTAATAAATCCACGACTAACGCGTGGCTAATTGCCGCGCAATGTCTACCAATAGTGATTCTACCATAAATTAATGTGATTATGGCTAGTTTTTTTCAGAAATGAAATAAATTCGTAAAGAAGATGATTATTATTCCCAGATACTCCAGGACTTGCCATTCCTAAGGCCTTATTTATATAAAGAAACCACAACATATGCATAATATCCTGGCAGCAAATGTCAGGCCTCACCTTTATCCAAACAGCATTTAGAACATAACCCATGTAAAAACAGAGTGTATCCATTTAACGTATATCTATCTGATATGGAGTCGATCTCTTGCGGCTTGATTTCAACTTCGGCCTCGACGTCGCTGTAGGATGATTTCTCATAGTGCACACCGTGGTTAAAATTATTTCCTTTTGTTTTGTGGACTTCAATGGCCTCTCCTATTCCCAATTATTTATGAGGAGACAACGAACAGTAACCAACATTATACAAAAATCTTGAGTTAATGTAAAGGATGTTGACTTCAAAAACAGATACTAGTATACTGATAATAGTAATCGTTATCATAATCATTATGCTTGTAAAAGTGTATCAAAGCATGATGCGGTTGGGAGTGATGTGTATGTGCTTGGATTGATTTAGTTTCCTGTTGAGGCTCATAAATGGGATCATTTCAAGAGAGAGGTTAACACAACGCGCGCCAATAGAATAAAACTCCATCTAGCTATTAGAGAAATTAAAGTAGAAAGGATATATTATGAAAAAAATTACATCGTGTTTGCTCATATTAATGCTATTAGTTTTGACGCTTCCATTGCGCACATTTGCCCTTGCCGCGCTGGAAGACACACAAACATATACCAACCTGTACGCAGCGGTGCAGGGGGAGACCAACGCGACTGCGACGTACAAAGCGTTCGCCGCCAAAGCCGAAGCCGACGGGTATCCAGTGATCGCCCGTCTGTTCCTGGCCACAGCGGATGCGGAAGCCAAACACGCCGAAGACGAGTGGGCCGTCCTAGTGAGCATGGGCGCGACGGCGCGTCCGACGGCTGATACGCCCACGGTTGGCACAACTGCGGAGAACCTTCAAGCGGCATTTGACGGCGAGACATACGAGTATACGGAAATGTACCCCGGCTTCGTAGCGACGGCGGTAGCCGAAGGGATGAACGAGAACCCATATAACGCCAGACGCATCTTCAATCTAGCGTCGCAAGCCGAAGCTGTACATGCTGGCAACTACGCCGATGTGCTGGCTAATCTAGGCGACTTGGCATACATCAACACAAAATACGCTGTGGTGTACCGGTGCCCGGTCTGCGGAGAAATAGTCAC
>JGI24702J35022_10002244_pt1 | contig 11874 bp, 11 predicted proteins | sample TergutTh196P4_FD_35022 | JGI IMG/M metagenome (IMG submission 35022)
GCCAATGCCGCAGAGCGGCATCGCCCCACATCCCATTATCTTTCTGGAGCGTTGTCAAGGTCGGGTCGTATTTTTTGCCGGTCAATCCTGTAGCAGCAAAAAATCTCCACCCTACCCTTGACAAGGAAAGCGATCATTTTCGGGAAGCGATTTGTCGAGATGTTCTTTTACGCGAGCGTAGTAAATGCGCAGGAACTTGTTCGCGGCGGCGGTGGTGCACACGTAATACGGTTTTCCCTCAGATTGCTTTTTCGCGTAGAACTGGAACACGGGCTCGTTGGCGGGGCGTTTTATCACGTGAGTCCTCACAGCTAAAAACAAGCATTTGCGAAGAAGCGGCGAACCCCGTTTGGAAGACGACTCGCTGTTCGAGCAATGCTTGCCGGACTGATCGCTGCCGGGATCAATGCCCGCAAAGGCGATAAGCTGCTTGCGGTTGACGAAATCACGCACATCTCCGATTTCGCCCATCAACTGCGGCCCAATGGCAGGGCCCACGCCGTACAGCCCCATCACCACCTCATATTCGGGTAACATTTGGGCCAGCCGCAGCATCTCGGCACGGAAGATTTCCGCCATGCGGGAGATACTGGTCAGCTGTCTTGCTGCTTCAGTAACGAGCAGTTTGGTGTTGACGTTTTTGGGCAGCGTGGTGACGTGACCCAGGCTGCAAACCCAAAGATCGGCGGCTTTTGCCTCTCTGAAATGGTAGCCCAAACGCTTGCACCACTTGCGATAGCGCTCAATGAAGGCGGCTTCGCTCATGTCGGCGATGCACTCGCAGTGCCAGAACGTTGTGACGAAATCCACCCATTTTTGGCGTCCATCCGGCTTGGCGGGACTGTCGTGCAGTTCGTTCGCGCCCGGAAAAACCTGATCCAGCATGGCGATGAGGTTGTTCTTCAACTGCACCTTGATCTTGCTGTACAGGTTGTACTGGCGGCTGAACTGCTTGAGCTTTGCGCGCGCCGCTTCCACGGGCGTGTACTCCCGCAGGTCGTTCCAGTTTTGCAGCCCATAGTTGGCGATTTTGTGCGCGTCTGCCCTGTCCGTTTTTACTTTGCGCAGCGTGTTGTTCCCGAAATCCTTGATGAGCTTCGGGTTAACAACGCTGACAAAGTTCCCGACCTCATGGAGTTCATGGGCAACCGGGTCATGATACCGGCCCGTGGCTTCCATGATCACCTGCACCTCGCAGCCGCCATAGCAAAGCGCTTTGATGTCGTAGGCCAGTTTTTCCAGCTCGACTGCGGTGTGCATTACCTTGTGCGGCTTCCACACCGTTTCTCCGGGGAAGCGCATGGCCGCTACCATGCTCTGCCCCTTGGATACGTCAATTCCGATTGAGATTGCGTTCATCTGTCTCCTCCTGTGATTGAATTTTTCACAATTGGCAATGCATCTTTCGTCCTCGCCGATTCAATCTCCTGAGTGACACGAACGCACCAACATCCCCGCAGGGAAGCGGCGGGACTACCTGCGTAAATCGAACGGCTGCGAATGAGAGAGATGGTTACTGACTCCTGTGCGGGCGCTGCGGCCCTGGGATTCCTCGTAAGCCAATTGCTCTCCCATTCTAACAGCTTAGGCAAGAACACGAAAACAGACACGGCTGGCTACCGTGCCTGTTACCGTAATTATATTGTAGGAGAGATTAGCATGGAAAAACAAATTTTCACACAAACAAACAATGAATATCGGTCATATGGCAAGGGTATTCTATTCAACAATGGTTTTGCTCTCAATGAAACAGCATCACTTATTTTTCGTCAATGCGACGGAAAAAACAGTGTATCAAGCATAATTAATGCATTGTCGAGTGAATATGAGGTATCTACAGAAGAACTAATCACCGATGTAGATGCGTGTATCAAAGAAATGCTTGAAAATAATATAATTGCGGAGGTGCAAGAATGAAAAACTATTTATCAGAAGATGCAGAAATATTGGACTTTTTCGGTGTTAAGCCTTTGCTTTCCACTTCTATTCGTGTAACAAAAAAGTGTAACCTTCGGTGCAAGCATTGTTATGCTGAGGGTGGAAATCAAATTGCAAATGAAATATCATTTGCTGAAATAATTACAGTGATGGATCAATTATCCGAAATGGGCGTTAGTGATGTTTTCTTTACGGGCGGTGAACCATTTATTAGAGCGGACATGCCTGATATTTTGGTGCATTCGAATAAATGTGGCTTCAATACGCTAGTAAGTACAAATGGACATTTTGTTAATAGCGAACTAATAGAGCGCATTAAAGGGATAAAGTTCAAAATGTTGCAGGTTAGCATTGATGGTACTCGTGAGATACATATTCAAAACCGTGGAAAACAATCGATGGAGGATGCCTTAAATGCTCTGGAATTATTTGCAAAAGCCAAGATTGATAATGTTACAGTTGGCTCTGTTTTGTTGAAAAATGCCGCATCATTAGACGAAATGATTGATTTTTGCAAAGAAAAACAAATTCCTCTTTTTGCACTAATGTTACTAATTGAGGCAGGGAGAGCTGAAAACATGAACGGTCCTTCTCCTGAGATGATGCATGACATATTAGGGCGTGTTTTTGAAAAATACGAAAAACATGAGCAAGCAGTTGAGTTTTCATCTAATACTACCCTTCCACCAGCACTTGTTCCTTTTTCTTCAAGACAAAATAATGTCCACAATAAATTTGCTTGCTGCAGTTTCCCATATATATTGGGCATAGAAGCAAATGGCGATGTTGCCCCTTGTGATGGCTTTTTCCCATATCCTGAAATGATTGTTGGTAATGTCAGAGAAAAGCCGCTGCAAGAAATATGGGAAAACAGTCCGCTACTGAATGAAATACGCCAAATAAACACAAGCGACTTAAAAGGCGTTTGTTCAAAGTGTATTTATCTAGAATACTGTGCTGGGGGATGTAGAGCAGCGGCTTATAATAAATACAAAGATTTGACTATGCCTGATCCTGCCTGCCAGAATTATTATGACGCTGGGCTATTCCCGAAAGATGTAATAAGAAGATAGAGAGGGGGGATTAGGTTGAACTATTTATCGGATCATGCCGAAATAGTAAGTTTTTTTGGTACGACACCTATACTCTCTTGCACTATAAGAATAACAGATAGGTGCAATTTAAATTGTATACAGTGTTATTCGCGATCTTCAATGTATTCCAACTCGCCTATTTTAGCTATGGATCAAATTAAAAGCATCTTTAGCGACTTGAAAAAGAATGAGATTATGCGCTTATCAATAACGGGCGGCGAACCTTTTACAAGGCCTGATATGCTAGACATTTTGGAACTTGCTAGCGAGTATGGTTTTGAAATCTACATAAGTACTAACGGAACTTTTTGCGATATTGATTTTTCAAGGTTCAAAAATATCAATCTAAAAATAATGCAAATCAGCTTAGATGGTGTTGGTGCTATGCACGACACAATTCGTGGGCATGATGGTGCATTTGATAAATCCATATCTTTTATTAACCAAGTCAAGCTGGCTAATTCGTCTTTATCAATCGGCGTCGCCTTCACTTTAATGAAAGAAAACCGTGAACATGCCCTTAAGCTATATAAGTATCTCGGGCAGACGCAAACAGATATATTTTCGATAATCCCAGTACAAAGAATCGGTAGAGCCGTTGATGATTATGCTTTAGATTGTTTTGAGCAAAAGGAAACATTAGAAATGTTAGCCGATCATTATTTATCGTCTGATAAAAAAGTTGAGCTAAACATCATGGTAAATCCAGCGTTGGTGCCAAGTACATTGCAGGGCATGTCAAAATACAAAAATGGATATCTTTGTACATTTCCTTATAGTGTGGCAATCGGAGCTGATGGAACACTAGCTCTGTGCGATGGCTTGCTAGATAATAAGGAATGTCATTTAGGAAATGTTCGCGATGGAATATCGTGTCCTTTTGATAGCAACAAAGTATTTGATATTTTAAATATATCAGGCTCACAGATCGAGGGGATATGTTCATTATGCAAACTTCAATCAATGTGTGATGGTGGATGTAGAGCTGATGCATATTGTGCGTCAGGTAAATTCGTTACCTCTGATATAATGTGTCAGCAATACTTTGATAATGGAATATTCCCAAAAGAATTAATAAGGACTGAATCTATATGAAAAGAAACATAAATAACGGGTGGATTCAAGTTACAAATCGATGTAATCTTAATTGTAAATATTGCTATATGAATGCCAATAAGGATCTATCATCAATGACATTTGATCAATTCAAGTATGTGATAGATTGCCTTATTAAATTCGGCGTAAAAAATGTAATGTTAAGTGGTGGAGAACCATGCTTACATCCTGATATAGTTTCAATGATACGTTATGTAACCGCTAAGGGCTTAAAGGCAGGTCTAGTTACCAATGGGACAATTATGAGCAGAGAATTAGCGGAATGCTTATTTGCCAATAATGTTGTCGTACAGATCAGTATAGACGCTATGGACTCAGATAATTACATATTGTCAAGAGGAATTGACCGATTAAATATGGTTGTGGAAAACATTAGCTTGCTAAACAAGAATGACATTACAGTAACCATGTCAATAACATTAAACAACGTGACAATTTCAGAAGTGAAAAAAGTAGTTGATTTTGCATTGTTAAATCAAATTCATACATTGCATTATGGATTTTTAGTGCCTTCGGATCGGTGCAGAGAAAATAATATGACAATGGATCGGTTGCTTGATGCTCTCCTGTGCCTATACGAAATACAAATAAATAAATATCTGTATATCCAAATTGATTTTGTGGAAAATTACATCAATGCTATTGCTGATGAAAATAAGAATCCTTATTACTGCAATTCAATGTCTTGTAGCAACATGGAAATTCAGCCAAATGGTGATATATATCAATGTGGGGCATTGGAAACGCTTATGCAAAAATCAACGAAAAAGCCAATTAATATATTTAATGAAGATAAAGCGCAAATAGTAAGCAGAATCAGCTCAGAATGGAAAACTGTTGGTATTCATGATATTCTAGATTGTCATGATTGCGATGTCAAGTATGTATGTAGAGGTGGCTGTCGCGCTATTGTTTATCAGACTTTTGGCAATTTATATGGAGCGCAACCTATATGTAATGAATTGCAAAAATTTATTTCTACAATCAAAAAGGATTATGAAGCTGGCAAATTGGATGAATATATTAAGTATCTGAGAATTGTTAGCAGCTCTTCAGATAATAGTGGCTACATGAAATACTTTTAAATATGGTGATATTATATGGTATTGTATCCAAAAAAAACAAAAAAAGAAAATATAATGTTTATCATTCCTCCTTTAACTGAATTGTACCCCAATAGTGTAGATGATGCTGATGAGGTGGATATAGTCCACCCCCCATTAGGAGTGTTATATCTCTCCGCTTACATGAAAGCAAATGGTTACAAATCATTTGTTTATGACGGTTTAATCAAAAAAATAGACTTCAATGAAATTGAAACGATCGTTTACGAGAATCAAATCAATGTCGTCGGTATTACAAGCATGTCTGCAAATTATGAAAAAGCGTTGGAGCTCGCAGCTTTTGCAAAAAACATGGGTTGCATCGTTATTATCGGTGGCGCACATGCATCATCTGACTATAAAAAAGTGGTTGCAAGCCCTTGTGTAGATGTCGCAATTGTTGGCGAGGGCGAAATTTCTTTGATGAATTTACTAAATGCTATCTATCGGAAGAAACCAATAAATGATATACAGGGAATCGCCTTCAAAGAAGATGGTGCTATAGTATTTACAGGACAGGCTCCAAGGATACAAAACCTTGATTCACTTCCTTTGCCCGATTATGAAGGCATCAACATGAATTTCTATGTTGCATTACAGTCATTAGGACTAATTACCTCCAGAGGATGTCCAAACAATTGCTTGTTTTGTTCATCGAAGAACATATGGGGCCGTCAAACTATTTTTCGTTCAGCAACTAATGTTTTGCAAGAACTTGATTATATTTACAGTAAATTCGAGTATAAAGGAAAAGAACTTATATTCTATGATGACAATTTCACGCTAAAGAAAGACAGACTATTTGAAATCTGTGATTTAATGATAGAAAAAGATTATCAATACCGATGGAAATGCATGAGTAGGATTGACACAATAACGCCTGAGATGCTTATCAAAATGAAGCAAGCTGGTTGTTATTCCATTTCGTTCGGAATTGAATCTGCAAACAATGAAACTCTTTCTCGAATTAACAAACAGATTACCATAAAAGCCGTTGAAAAAGTCATAAAAATGTGTGGCGATGCAGAAATGATTTTTCATGGTTATTTTATGATTGGTTTTCCTTGGGAAACAAGAAATAACTTTATGGAAACCATTGATTTCATTCGTAGTCATCCTGAAATAGAAGCATCACTTAGTATTTTAAGTCCATATCCAGGAACCGATTTTTACGATAATAGAAAACTATGGGATATAGAAATTGAAGAGGCATGGGATAAATTCAATCATATTTCATCCGTTATTAAAAGCAAAAACTATAGCAACTCCGATATTTACACTGCGTTTTCAACTTATTTACTATATCAAGAGAGGAAACATAACAATGAAACTTAAAAGCAACATTAATTTTAGCAAAATAGAAAATGAAGGAGTGTTGTTTAACACATCAAATGGAGCGATTTATTCTCTAAACGAAATAGCGGTTCGCGTAGTAGAATATTTGCCTATATGCAACAGTCTTGATGAAATCGCGGAAAAATTGCAGGCGGAATACGATGCAGAACGCGAAATGATCCTATCTGATATAAATGAGCTAATATTAGATATGAAAGAACAGGATTTTTTAGATGAGTAATAGTTCTGGTTTCGGCTTAAGTAACCGATTAATGCATCAGCAGGGGCGAGCAGCGATCGCCCCTACAAGCAATATCTACTTAACCAGTGGTTAATTCATCTAATATTTATGCGCTTATTAATGTGATGTCGTAACAGAGGACAAGATTCTCATGAGATTTGGTGAGGAGGTTGTTGCGAAAACATGGAGAGTATTCTAGATGAAATAATTAACAAAACTGAAAACATAGCAATAACTTGTGATGATGAAACATTACGAGCCGATATACTCTCTCAACTTAATTTTATTGTATCTTCTGGCAACAATTGTTCAAGTCGTTGCATTGAAATATATGCTGTAAATATGCTTGACAATAGAGAAATACTTCGAAATGGTTCGCTAATTTTAGAAAATGAAATACTCGTAGAAAATATACACATCCATGCAAGATACTACAAAATATCATTAGGTTCATATGCTATAATATACGACAATTATGCAATTGTTTGTTTTTCGTCCGATCAAATTCTAGTACAATATTTGGGTAGCCGATTGAAGGAAAACTATCACTCAATTTATACGCCATACTTGTTTTGTACTTCCATTTTATTTGAGATCGCATCGATACAAGGCAACTTGATAATTCATTCATCAGGTATTGAAATCGACTCAAAGGGAGTTCTATTCTTAGCTAAAAAAGGTTCAGGAAAATCGACACTTTCTTTGGCGCTTGCATTTAGCAAGGGATTTGCCTACTTGTCAGATGATAAGATTATTTACAATAAAATTGATAAAAAACTATACTCAATACCTGATGTTGTTAGACTTAATGAAGATGTGTATGAAAACTATTTTTCAAAGTTAATACCACATCCACATGGGGGAAATGTCGTTTTTCGAGACAAGCGTGTCTTGAATATATCGAATCTTCCGTTGAAATTTGTGCGTTCTGCTACCCCAAGCATTATCTTCTTGCCAAGTATTACAGAAATGGAAACTTATTTTAGTTGTAAAGAAATCGATGCAATATCTCTTGTCAAGGAGTTGCTGCATCATAGAATAGTTGCTTTCGAGGACCGAGAGAATCTAATTAATATGGCACTATCGCTAGTTGAGCAATGCAGATGCTTCTCAGTGGTCATGGGGCGAAACATCAGTAATAACATTAACAATATCGAAAGCCTGATTGCAAGGTGTTGAAATGGACTATTTTTTTATCTCAGGTCGATCTATGGAACCATTTTTAATGAAGAAAAAAGATTTAGTTGTTGCAGAGACAAGTAATATTCGCGATGTGGCAGTTGGTGATATAATAACATTCTATAATAAGGATAAAGAATTAATCGAATCCAAAACAAATATAATCTGTCATAGGGTAGTAGCAGTCAGAAGAACAAAAGGGAACATTGTTCTGATTGAGAAGGGAGATAATTTTTTGGAGTGCAGTGAAGTCGACGAAAGCAATTTTATTGGAAAAGTAAGAATGGTATATAAAAATAATGAGATCATTAATTTGTCTAGCAAAAAATGGAAGGTTGTTGGCATGGTTTTTGCAATCATATCGAAACTGTCATTATTTTACAACATAAAAATCATGAAAAGAATTAATCTTAAACACAAAAAAGGTATCCAATACAAATTAGAATTATTAATGTTGAGAGTGCTTTTGCAGTAACACGTTCATTGTCGCATGGAGGCTAGGCGGTTGAATCGTTGTAAGCCGCTAAAATATTGAGGAGGAACATGGTGGAAGATATTATAAGGATTAGTAAAATCAGGTACTTAGAAACAATGCCTCTTTTGACGCAACTACTGAACGAGGCGGTGCCTTATGCTGTTATTAAAGGCGAACCTTTGTCCATGGCCGCCTATGGAAAGTTGGGACAGCGGAACAGCGCAGATATAGATATTCTTGTTCCCAGAAAATATATTTCAAATGTTAAGGATGCTCTGTTTTCGGTTGGTTTTGAACCCCAAAATAGTAATAGGCTTCATCAGATAATTGCTCTATCTTTTACGCATCAAACTGTATCATATGGCAAAAAAGCAGAAGAAATTGATATTGACCTTGATTTGAACTATGATATATTTTGGGGTGAATATCCTGGGAAACGGATTGACATAGAAGAATTTCTTGCCGATTCAATTGACATGACTATATATGATTTTAGGATAAAGACTCTCCCGCCACTTAAAGCAATGGTGCAACTTGTCCTACACCATTATAACGAATTTAATTCGCTATATCATCTTGCCATGGATTATTGCTTTAAGAAAACAATGTTTAAGGATATCTATTACTTATGGAAAAACAATCAAGAGGTAATTTCACTCGATTTTTATGAAATATGCTACGCATTTGGAATTATCCCGTATGCATATTATGTCCTTTATTATACAAACGAAATATTTAACGATCCATCTTTGAATTGGCTTGTAAAAACATTTGAAACGCCCGAAGGCAAGGAACTTTTATACTGTTATGGTCTGACAGAAAAAGAAAGAAAAACATGGAAGGTTGAATTTTTTGAAAGATTAGACAGAAAAAATGTATTCGAATTAGTAAAGGCTGATTTGACGGCAGAGGATTTAGAAAAATTAAAACGCGCACAGGAGATTTTTGGCTGAAATGAAAGGTCGGTATTGCATATGTTACATCATTTATTCGAAGAGGTAGCCGCTCAACATCCCCAAGAAATTGCACTGTGTTATAGTAATGAGGAAATGACGTATGAACAGCTTAATGTACGCTCGAACCAGCTTGCTCATGAGCTAGTTTTCAACGGCGTTGCCCCCTATACTAATGTTGCCATATTAATGGATCGTTCATTTGATATGGTCATCGCTATACTTGCGGTGCTAAAAGCTGGAGCCGCTTATGTTCCAATTGACCCAAACTACCCAAAGGACAGAATCGCGTTTATTGTTGAAGATAGCTCGACAAAAATAGTATTGACAAATTTGAAGGATAGAGCGCAAGCAAGCAACTATGGTGTTAGCCAGATACATGTCAAAGACATTTTTCAACAAGATGAAAGCAATCTAAATGTGAATCAGTCAGAAGACGCTCTAGCCTATATAATATATACTTCGGGTTCTACGGGGAATCCAAAAGGTGTTATGGTCGAGCATCGAAATGTAATCAGCTTGTTAAATGCTGTGAAATTTAGTTTTTCTTCGTCAGATGTTTGGTCCTTGTTTCACTCAATTAGTTTTGATTTTTCTGTATGGGAGCTATTTTGTTCCTTGCTGACAGGAGCTACACTTGTAATCGTTCCTGAAGAAGCTCGCAAGAATTTCAGGCTATATCGGCGTCTGCTTATTGAGCGTAAGGTTACAATCGCAAACCAAACACCTTCAGCGTTCTATTCATTTCAGATGGAAGAGCTTAAGCATCCTGACAAGCAGTTATCACTGACCACCGTTTTTTTTGGCGGAGAAAAGCTAGAACCAATGCGCTTGAAAGAGTGGAAAAAAAGATACCCATTAACACAATTAATTAATATGTACGGTATTACAGAAACAACCGTTCATGTCACACATAAAAAATTGGGCAGTGAAAACATTTTATCCGATGCAAGCAATATTGGCGTAGCATTGGCCCATTTAAAAATACACCTTCTTAATGATGCTTTTCTGCCTGTTTCGAACGAAGAGATAGGTGAAATATTTGTTGAAGGAGCAGGTTTAGCAAGGGGATATGTCAATAACCCTGAATTAACAAAAGAGAAGTTTGTAGAGCATCCCGCCATATCCAAGAATAAGCTGTATCGTTCCGGTGATTTAGGACGTTATCTACCAAACGGGGAGATAGAGTATATTGGACGAACGGATAACCAAATCAAAATTCGCGGTTATCGAATTGAATTGGAGGAAATCGAATCAAAACTTAAGCAATATGAAGGAATACAGGAAGTTATTGTAGCAGCCGAGGCGCATGGTGATAGCAAAGTACTGATAGCCTTTTATACATGTGAGGTTGATCTAGACACAACTAGCATTTCAGAATTTTTATTAACAAAGCTCCCGTCTTATATGGTTCCTAGCATATTTAGGCGTGTAGAAGAATTCATAAAAATGGGAAATGGAAAAGTCGATAGGAATAGGATTTTTGAATGCAAAGAATTCAAAAACACAAACTCACAGTTGAGTACAGAGGGCATGTCGCTTTTGCAGAAAAGAATTCTTGATATTATAACCACCTGTTTTGTTGAGGGATCAGGCAACATAACTATGAGTTCAGAATTTTCTGACGTAGGACTTGATTCACTAACTTTTATACAAGTGATTGTTGCTTTGGAAGAAGCATTTGACTTTGAATTTGATGACGAAGTATTGTTGATTACAGGGTTCCCAACAGTTAGATCAATGGTAGAATATGTGGAATCTAAGGTCACTTGATCATTCTAGATTTTATAGACTTTAGGAATTGTCTAACGGCGGCGACATAATCAGGAATGCTTTGTGAGGAAATAAAAATGTCCAGAGTTGTCTTTGTTGCACGTAGTTCTATCGGCCATATTAATCCAACATTATCGTTGGTTAATGAATTAGTAAGTCGCGGAGAAGAGGTGTTTTATCTCGCTAACGACTATTTTAAGGAGCTAGTTGAGGCAACTGGTTGTGTTTTTTTGAAAAGCAGCAAATACCTAAACTTATTATACGGTTACGGTGCCAGTCCTCAAAGGGCCAACGATAAAAAAAGAACAGAAAAGGAATTTATCGCAGGCGCAGCAAAATTCTATGATTCCACTAGTTATATTTCTGCATTGGCCAACAGAGTCAAGGGTTTTATTGCTCGCCTAAAACCGGACTACATAATACATGATTCTACCATGTATTTCATGAAAGATATTTTTCGCGATTCAGGGATACCTTGTATAAGCACCCGGGCATATTTCGCCTTAAATAGAGAAATATTTTATTTATCACCGAACATATTCTCTGATATATTTTGTGTGGATTTGAGCAATAACATAAAAACTGTAATAAGAAGTATTGATCAAATGGCACATGACAGTTGTTTGAAGCATGGACACAAGTATGATTATATAGGAAATCAAGAAAA
>JGI24702J35022_10002245_pt1 | contig 11873 bp, 5 predicted proteins | sample TergutTh196P4_FD_35022 | JGI IMG/M metagenome (IMG submission 35022)
TCATTAATGAATAATTCACCAGAATATAAAAGATTAGTAGAATTGCAATTTGATACCTATACCTCCTAGATTAGTAAACTATATATGAACAAAAAAAATAAAATAATGTGGATAATTAAAGAATGGAAACCATATCGTTTACAGCTTTACTTACTACTGTTTCTAACACTTTTATCAAGTATTGTCACAGTGATCTACCCTTTATTATTTAAGCATCTCCTCGAAACATTAGAGATTATCTTAGGCAAGCCACGTACTTTAGACCCCTTGGCCCCAATTTTGCCGATCATTTGGATGCTTATCACTGTTGGTTGTGTTCGATTAATTGCTTCATTTTATCCTGCATTTCGCTCTATGATGAATGTACTCTTTGAATATGTTTTACGAAATAGATATTTTAAATATATATTAGAAAAGGATTATCGCTTTTTTTTACAATTTCGCACAGGTGATTTAGTTATGAGATTAACTAATGATATCCAAGATTTTCCAAAAATTGGGTGGTTTATTTGCTCAGGTATTTTCCGTGCTTTCGATTCTGGTATAAAAATCATTTTTTGTGTGATAGTAATGTTTTTTTTATGTTGGAGGTTAACCCTTGTCGTTCTCTTGCCTTTACCTTTAATGATAGGTATTTTTTACATTATTGCTAATAAACTTCATGATCGTTTCCAAAAAAACCAAGAAGCAGTTTCGGAAATTGGAAACCAGCTTGAAATGACTTTTTCCGGGATCAAAATTATAAAATCATATGTCTGTGAAGAAAAATACAAGCGTTTTTTTGCTTTGTCTCTGGAGAAACGTTACCACACAGAAATGAATTTAGTTAAAATTAACTCTTTAATGCAATTAATATATGAGTATATTGATTATTTCGCGATGATTTCTATTATTCTCTTTGGTGGGTATCTTGTTGTACAGGGAAAAATTAGCACGGGTACTTTTTATGCTTTTTATACCTATCTCAACATGTTAATATATCCCATGCTCGATTTACCTCAACTGTTTATTTCGGGAAAACAAGCGTTTGTTTGTATAAACAGACTGGATGAAATCAAAGATTTTCCTATTCAGAGGTATGAAACTCCAGAACCTACTGTTCGTCAACCTATTACTGAACTAAGGTCGATACGGTTTGAAAATGTTAGTTTTGCATACCCTGATCGTAATGTTCAAATATTGAATCAATTAACCTTTGAAATTCATAAAGGTGAGAAATTATTAATTCTTGGTAAATCAGGCGTCGGAAAGTCGACGATACTGGCTCTAATAACTGGTATTTTAATTCCCCAGTCAGGAGAAATTTATATTAATGATTTTCCGATGCGGGAGATAGATTTAGAAAGTTTTCGGAAGCTGATTGGTTATGTACCACAAGAACCATCACTTTTTTCCGGAACAATTGAGAGTAATGTCTATTTTGGTTTGGAAGACAAGGAATTTGAACCACAAAACATATACTATCACCAGATCTTAGAAGCTGTTCAAATCAATAAAGAAATAGCACAATTTGGGGAAAAAGACCAAACCAGAATCGGGTATAAAGGGTTAACTCTTTCCGGAGGTCAAAAACAAAGGTTAGCGATTGCGCGGGCCTTGTACAAGAAGCCAAGCTTACTGATATTAGACGATATAACTGCTAGTATTGATGCTCATAAAGAAGAATTATTGTGGGCTAGTGTTTCAGCTATGTTTACGAACCTTACAGGATTCGTTGTTTCTCATCGGTTGTCTGCTTTACGTTATGTAGATCAAGTGCTCCTTTTAGAAAATGGAAGTATTACTGCCTTCGGCAATCATTCCTCTCTAATAAATGATAATTTTTCTTATCAAGATTTTATCCAACACCATTATGATAAGATTAACAAGTTTGACTCATTTTAAAACATCACTATCAAAATCAATTTATAAACTAAGACACATAAAAAAAAAAAATGAGTAAGAAATCACTTGACAAAAAATAACAATTATAATTTCATGCACGCAGAATAGATATTAAAAATCAAATAAAGAGGTTTACGATGAAAAAAGTAATCTTATTGTGCATTTTGCTAGCAATTTTTTTATTATTGTCTAGTCAAAACTATAATCCACCTAGAGAACTCAAAGTAGAGGCTCATCAAGGTGGTTTTAGTCTTTCATGGATTCAACCATTTGGCGGATCTACGGGGCCCGGTGGAACTCCTGTAACCTTTACCAATACTTATTATATTTACCTAAATAACCAAAAAATTGGAGAACGGATAGGACTACCTATTAATACGGGGCAAAATAGAAACCCGCAATTCGTTTTTGATCAAGTTATCGGTCAAATAGTCTCTGGACAAGATGCTACATATCAATCAACTATTTGGACCAATCTCGAAGTTGGGGCAACATACACATTTTTTATTGCCGCTCTATATGAACTAGCTGGTAGTACATTACAAGAATCCACACACTCAAACGAAGTAACAGCAATTCCTTTTATTTGGAATATGTCCAGCATAAACTCTGCAGTGCCAAATTTTGAGCAAGCAACAATTAATTGGGTAAACCCTACAGCAGGTAGCTCCGGAGCAATTAAGTATTTTAAGATATATCGAGATGGAGAGTTAAAAGTAGCTAATGTTTCAGGCACTAGTTATGTAGATGAACAGTTATCACCTGGTATTCAATATACCTATCAAATTTCTGTTGTTTTTACTCCCCACCAAAAACCTAATGAAGAGAAAGAGACAGATAAATCCAATATTATAACAGTGAGACCATATGGTCTATATGACATTAGAAGTTTCTTTGCGATCAGCGAAAAAGACCAAATCACCCTTAGGTGGAATAGACCATATTACACATATTATACTGATAATTTAGGAAATACTCAAAATGTAAGTTTTGGAGAGTATAAAGTATTTCGGAAAGGTGAAAATGATGTGGATTTTGTGCAAATCAGCCGAGATGGTTATTTACAGCATGCTGACAATCGATTTGTAGATCCTCCCAATCCAGCTAACTATGTTCCCGGTACAGAAAGACCAAGTAATGGTAGCATTTATGAATACCGGATCTTGGTTGTTTATTATGATATAAATGGTTCTCTTATCGATTCTTACATGTCTGACCAAATTCAAACTGGTAAACCTTATTCCATCAATCCTCCTCGTGATTTTGCAGCTAGCCCATACAATAAAAAAGTTGAATTATCTTGGCGTAAACCTGATATGACCCATGTTGAAGCAGAACCAGAGTATTATGAAGTCTACCGTTCTGACAAAGGTACTGTCAAAATTTCTGATGTTGCCAAAGAAGAATTCAATGCTGCAACAGGGTATTTTATTCATGATGATGTAAATTTAACCAATGATCGAACATATAATTATAGGATTAGAGCAATTTATACATATCCAGAGAACCATCAAACCATTAATAATCCTTATTCTGAATGGGTAACAGTTACTCCTTATATAGAATTTGCTCCTCCCGATTCACTATATATTGTTCTTAATGCGAATAATTCATCCAATACAGAAGTGCTCCTTTTTTGGGAAAAACCAATCATTAGTTCTTTAACTTCTTCTCAGTTCAGCAAATATTCTGTCTGGAAAGATGATAACCTCTTAGTAGATAATATCACTAATATTGAAGAAGTATTTTATCGAGATTCTAGTTCATTTACTAATAGTTCCATTTATACTTATTATGTAAAAGCTCACTATGTAAACCCAGCTGGAGAAAATGCCTCGATTAGTATTAGTGTTGCTCCTTTAGCAGATTTTAAATCCCCTGTGAATATTAGAGCGGTTACTGGTGATCGGCAAGTCATAATATATTGGAATGCCCCATCAAAACCATATACAGGAGAAATTGATGCATATGAAATTTATCGTAATAATGTTTCGCTAATAATTCTCCCAGCAGACAAGATCGATGATATTAATGATGGTATTTACATAAATAACAATTTAACTAATGGGTTTAGTTATACTTATTATTTAGTAGCAAAATATAAACACGATAAAATAGTTTGTTTTGATTCTCCCCCTTCAGAATCAGTCGTCGCAATCCCAGAACCTTTAGTTAACGGAGTTGTTTTTAATAAACCAAGAGATTTAACAGCTAGAACTAAAAATCGATCTNTTACTTTGAGTTGGGTTGCTCCTGAGAACCAAACAAGCTCGGAGGATCTACCTCTTGATTTTGATTTTCATCTTACAGGATATAAGGTTTATCGTAATGGAGAGATGTTGGTGGAACTACCGAACAATGAATTATCCTTTACTTATACACTTCCTAATTATCGGTATTATACCTTTAATATAGTGGCTGTTTATAATAATAACCATGAATCCCTTTATTCAAATTCTGTTCTTGTTCAGGCAAAACGGAAAACTGATGGGTGTTCCACAAGTCCATAAAAAATTTATACGAAGAAAAAGAGGTTTAAAATGAAAAAAATAATTATGCTCCTGATCCTGATAACAGCTTTTACAATGCTTATCAGTCAAAATGTTTCCAATTTTACCCCCAAAAGCTTCTCGGCAACTTCTGGGGATACAAGAGTAGCATTGATATGGTATGCTCCGGATACAACTGGTGCTCCCCCTTTTGAAATGTACTATTTGTATAAAGATGGAATAAGAATTTTAGAAACAAAAGCGACATCGTACCTTGACACCTTAGTTGTGAATGATATTGGTTATAGATATACAATTTCAGCTGTTTATCAGTTAGATAATGACGAATTAGGCGAATCCAACACTGTACAAACAGGATCTTCCGAAACAGATGCCATAACCACACCCCACTATACTCCTCCTAGAAGTCTATCTCCCTCATATAAAGACCAACAAGTGGTATTAGTATGGGAAGCTCCGCTAAGCAATTCGATTCATAAAAATCATAAGCTACTAAGATATAAAGTGTTACGTGGTCCAAACGCAGATAATTTAACCGAACTTCCCAATGCTGAAACCACCAGTCTATCTTTTACCGATGACAATAATGTTGTCAATGGAAACACATATGCTTATGCTGTCCGGGCAATTTATCAGATTCCTGACGGTTCAGAAAAACAATCGATTAATTCTAATGTAGTCTCAGGTAGTCCAGCTTATCTATTAGCCACTCCACGAAATGTATATGCTACTGCTAAAGATAACGAAATAGAATTATACTGGGAATCACCTGACCTTAGTAGTAGTAACGCTACTTTTCTCTACTTTAAAGTACGAAAAGGTTCGCAGCTTTTAGCTCCTGAATATCAACTGTCTGATTTACCCATTACTGATACTGAAGTAACAAATTTTGTTGAAGTTACTTACAATGTTTTTGCTTATTATACACAAGGTACCTCTTTAGCCTCCAATGCAGCTTCTGTTTTTCCTGGTTTATACGCTCCAAAAAACATCACCTATACCCCTGGTGATGAAAAAGTGATTATTACTTGGGAAACACCGGATCCTTTACCCTCAAGCGCCCCATCAACATTAAAATTAGTTTCCTATTATATCTTCAGAGATAAGACCGGCATGAGTGATGTTCATCATATCTACATTATTTCACCCACTGATTCCAATACCTATATTTTTACAGATTTTGGATTAACAAATGGACAAGAGTATCAATACTTTGTTAGGGCAAATTATGATACTACTAATAATCCTCCTTCCAATCTTAGTCCTTTGAAAAACGGCGGAGATGTTGTTGTTACTCCTTTTATCAAGTATAATAGTATAGAAAATTTAACAGGAATTGCCAATGAAGGAACAGTATGTTTGACATGGGATGCTTTAGAACATGATCCAGTGCTTAGTGGTGTTGTACCTATTAGTATTCAAATTTATCGTGATGGAATTTACAAATATAGTTGTGAACCAGCAAAAACTACCATCATAGACTCAGATCCAAATTTTATCGATGGGATAAAGTATTCTTATTATGTACGGGTAAAATATGATGATAACAACGAATCAGAAAAATCTAATCTGGTAACGATAAGCCCCATACCTCTTTTTAATCCACCACAGAATGTGCAAATTGATGTAACCTCGAAAGATCGAACAGTAATATTAACATGGATGGCGCCCCTACCAACCTTTACCGGAATTTTGAACAGCTATGAAATATACTTAATCGACGACGAGGTAGATCCTACATTAGATAGAGAATCTATCCGAACTCTTGTTCAAGTTGTAGAGAAAAACTATAATACATTTACCTTTACCAATCTTAAATACGGTGAACGCTTAGCTTATTCGATCCGCGCTACTTATAAAAACTTGGAAGGTGCATCTGATTTTATTGATTTTGAAGGAGTAATAATAAAAAAAATTGATTATGTTTTCAACCCACCCCGTAATCTAACTTCTACAATAAGAGATAAATATGTAACACTTACTTGGGAAGAACCAGAAGCCGAATCAGATGGCGAACTCGTTGGCTATCATGTATATCGAAATGGAATTAGAGTTACAACTAATCTGTTAACAAATCTTATTTATTGGGACGATACTATCCGAGACTATAAACTTTATTCTTACTATATAACGGCGGCATATGCAAACGAGACAGGACATTCTGCTCCTTCAAATACAATTAAAGTTAGAGCCAAAAAGAAGAATAATGGATGTTCAACTAATTGATATTCTTTTACTAGATTATCACTGAATAAAAGCTAAGTTAGAGTGGGATCTTTATACCAGATAAAGATTCCACCCTTTTTCTAATCACGCATATAGGTAAATATTTTAGTAACAGAGAAGCTAAATTAATACTACCTATCCAATTTTTATTCACCTCTCAAACTCTACCAATGTGAGGAAAATAGAAGAAGTTCTTAGCTTCAATTTCCAGACAAGGATGGCTCTTCGAAGAGCTGTATTTTGGACGAAAGACTGGGAGTATTAACCTAAAGATATCCTTATTCATGAAAGTGAGTACAATATTTGTTATCTAGTAGTAGATTTGTTGATGATCTTCTTTTTATGAGTCTAATATTAGAAGCTTTTGATTGTTTAAGACATTTTGCAAAGTATTTAAGCAATAATTTGTAGTTTCCTCATTTATTTATACTATTCCTCGTTTAAAATGTACCTCGTTTTTGCGAGCACAGCAAAGCAATGCAGAAAAAATAATATTTCATTTTAAACGAGGAATAGTATTATTAGTGTCCTCATTTGTGTGGAGTACAATTAATTAGCTGTAAACAATATATTTCTTATCTTTCAGAATATTCGTTTCCTTAAAAATCTTTTGACTGTTCTAATTAGTACTTGACAAAAAAAATGTGTTCTAAAAATTTGAAAGATTGGATTTAACTGATCAAGGTTTACCTCAAGTAAAATATCAGTTAAATAAAAAAAAACTAAATATATTTTATTAGATTGGTACTGTAGAAATAAAGTACAGAGTTGTAATGATGCTCGGCTCTAGTGAATCTTATAAAAAATTCAGATTGCTGGTTGAGGTTAGGATAATTAACGTTGAAATCTAATGGAGAATTAGGAGTTCCAATGAATGAATCTATTTCTTTTGTACAAGAAGGATCAATGAAACTAGATGCTAATACAATAGGTCATCGCAAGATTTTTGTTTTGGACACCAATGTTCTAATTCATAATCCCCAAGCTTTATTTAGTTTTGACAATAATGTTGTCATAATCCCCATTATTGTTATTGAAGAAATTGATAATTTTAAGAAAAATCTTGATGAGAAAGGCCGAAATGCAAGGCAAATTGGTAGATATTTGGATCAATTACGGACTTCTGGTTCATTAAAGGATGGAGTTTTTTTACAGAATAATGGTTTTATCCTTGTCTCCGTGAACAAAGCCATAGAAAATGAGACAAAAGATATTTTCTCTTTAAACCTGAACGATAATTATATTATTGGAACAGCAGTATATTTTACCAAACAGTTTCCAGCGAATAAAGTCATTTTGATTTCTAAAGATGCAAATGTACGAATTAAAGCTGATGCAATTGGCTTAAATGCAGAAAACTACGAAGACAAAACGGTTGTTTTAGATGAGCTCTATTCTGGAATAAGAGCAATAACGGTCAGTGAGGAGATTTGGGAAGATTATAGTATTAACAAGATAATTACAGTATCTCATTTTATGAATCAAGAAGAATTATTTCCTCAACAATTTGTAAGAATCTTTAAAACGCAAGATTTCACAAGAGAGTATCTAGTAGGAAGGTATTCAGCGGAACAACAATCGATCTATCCCTTAAAAAACTATATCAAGAATACAGAAATTTTCGGGATCAAAGCGCGGAACGAAGAACAGGAGTTTGCTTTAGAGCTTTTGTTAGATCCAAAGGTAAAAATGGTTACTTTGATTGGTAAAGCTGGAACTGGTAAAACTCTTCTAGCGATTGCCTCAGGTTTACACCAAGTTTGGACCAAAGGAGTTTATAAAAGATTGGTTGTTTCTCGTCCAATTTCACCTATGGGTAAAGATATTGGTTTTTTACCAGGTAGTAAAGCAGATAAATTTAACCCTTGGATGCAACCTATTTATGATAATATGGAGGTTTTATTACATCTACAAGAAAACAAACCTGAGCAACGAAATACATCCAAAAAAGGGAACAAAATAAACGAATTTCTGGATATGGGGTTAATAGAATTAGAGCCATTAACCTATATTCGAGGACGGAGCCTTCCCAAGCAATTTATGATCATCGACGAGGCACAAAATTTAACTCCTCATGAGGTGAAAACAATTATCACAAGAGCTGGTGAGGGAACAAAAATAGTATTTACTGGGGATCCACACCAAATAGATACTCCTTATTTAGACTCATTAAGTAATGGTTTAACAATGTCTGCAGAAAAAATGAAAAGCGAATCGATGGTTGGTCATATAACATTAGAAAAAGGTGAAAGATCAAAATTATCTGATTTAGCGGCTAAATATTTTGGATAATAATTCAGAAGATGAATAAAAGATTTTTAGTAAAAGACCTTAAAATTGGTATGTGCTTATCAGAGCCAGTACTAAGTGAGAATAACGAAATAATATTTAATGCTGATTTTTACTTTACTTCTCAGGATCAAATTCAAAAATTGTTAGATTATGGAATAAAAAACGTTGAAGTTGAATTAACTAAAAGCTTAATTGATGAGGATCCTAATGTAGTTCAACACCAGAACCCAATAGACAAATTCGATAATATGGACCCTCTTGAAAGAATTGATAAAGCTAGCTCTCAAATTGAAGAAATTAAAGCTACTTTCGACACTAGTGTCCAAGTTGTTGATGATTTAATAACCTCTGCTAGATATGGAAGAGCACTTAACCATAAAGCAATTAGAGAAGAGACTTTGAATATATTAAGTACTGTGAAAAAAGATCCCATTATTTATTTATCTTTACTTGATCTAAAAAATTTTGATGGTTACACATATGCTCATAGTGTGAATGTATCTATTCTTAGTGTTGCATTTGCACACCAACTGCGTTTTAGTGAAGAAAAATTACACTATATTAGCGAAGGTAGTTTGCTTCATGATGTTGGAAAAGCAAAAATTCCCTTAGAGATTATAAATAAACCCGGTAAACTAACAGATGATGAAATGCTAGTTATGCAACAACATCCTTTATATGGTTTAGAAATACTGGAAAAAGAATATAAATTGCACCCTATTGTACGAGAAATTGTTTTACACCACCATGAAGATTACGATTGTGGAGGTTATCCCCATAAATTAGGGGGCAAACAAATGAAACGTTTCGCATCAATTGCGGCTGTTTGTGATTTTTACGATGCGGTTACATCCAAAAGATCATATAAATCAGAAATTCCTCCTGCTAATGCAATAAAATTAATCCTGAGTTTATCAGGAACAAAATTTGATCCTCGTGTAGCAAATTGGTTTGTGCGAACTGTGGGTATCTATCCTATCGGAAGTCAAGTGGAATTAAATGATGGACGTACGGCTACAGTTGTTTCTTTTTCGAAGTCTCATTTGCTCCAACCCCTTGTTAAGATTAATCCACCCCATCATCAAGAAGTAATTTCTCTTTCTGGAAACGAGGTTTATATCATCAATGTTCTTGCTGGAACCAACAAAAAAACATATGAAATTTATAAAAAATAGGATACCCCATCAAAATTATGATCGTAGTTGGATCGATATTGATCTTGATAAATTAATCCAAAATCTCACTTCTATAAAAAAACTTTTATTACCACATCAAGAAATACTCCAAGTGGTTAAAGCTGACGGATATGGGCATGGTGCACTACAAATAGCAAAAACAGTTTTACAAAACGGGGTTTCTATGCTTGGAGTTGCTAATGTTGAAGAAGCAAGTTATCTCCGATATCATAATATTGAAGCGCCAATCCTTATTCTATCACCCATTTTAACCAATGAAGCAGAGCAGGTAATCAAACAAAATATTATACCTTGTATTAATAATTTAGAACTTTGTGAAAGGTTAAATTTATATGCCTCAAAGCTAAAAAAAAAAATTGTTGTTCACTTAAAAATTAACACAGGAATGAATCGTAATGGTATTAACCACCAAGAATTTGCTATATTTTTACAAAATTTTCACAATTATCAATATTTAGAGATTGAAGGTCTTTTTACTCATTTTGCTGCCAGTGATGACGACGAGTTGTTTAGCAATCAACAATACCAATCTTTTGTGGATTGTATTAATCTGTTTCGTACCAACCGATTTCAAAAAATAAACGGTTCCTTAAAGTACCTACACATTTCCAATAGTACAGGTTTTTTAAACTTTAACACAGCTGAAATGAATTTAATACGGTTGGGATTGATTAGTTATGGTTATCTTATTTGCCCCAAGCAAAATAATCGACAAAGAAAAATTAATATTTCTCCGATCATGTCTTTTAAATCGAGAATAGCTCATCTTGGAGTTGCTAATCCTCATGACACAATAGGTTATAATAGATCATATATAGTCGAGAAAAAATTAAAATATGCGGTTATTCCTGTAGGGTATGCCGATGGTTATGATTTTTTATTATCAAATAGAGCAGAAGTTATGATTGCCAACCAACCATGTAAGCTTCTTGGAAGAGTTTCTATGGATTTAATTTGTGTTGATGTTACTAACATCGAACATATTACTTTATCAGAGGAAGTTTGCCTTCTGGGAGATGAATCTAGTCCAGTTTCAGCTTTATCTCTTTCCGAAAAGTACCATGGTTCTGTTTATGAATTATTATGTCAAATTGGTAGAAGAGCAAAACGTTATTATTTTTTTAAGGGTAAACTTATTGAGGATGAACCTTTACAAAGACGAGCTTTTGTGCCAGCTGATTTTAATACAGAAAAACTAAATACTATTATCCAACAAGCCATTCAAGAAAGGATGCAAGATAATGAAATTTCAAAAGTTCTATATCAGGATTTATTAAAATATATTTTTGTAGATTATGATAATAATGGTCATTTTCGCGAAGATTTTCAATATGAAATAAGTTTTTTTAATAGTACCGAACAAGGTTTTTATAAAGTAAAGACTACACTTACATACCAAAAAGTTTTTACAAACAAAAAATTTTTTATTGTTTGTGCAAATAATAAGGAAAAACTACAAAAATTTTTTCAAAATCCTCTGTGTGAATACAGATGGTTAGTTGATAAGCAAATCAAACTAACAAAAGAAAGAATGCTAATCACAAAAATTGCACTAGATAAATATAATTTAGGTTATACAACAAAATTTTGTCATTCTTGTATAATCTACGAAGTTCAAGACCCGGCAATAAAAAAAATGAAAGGGAAAAAAGTTCAATTATTTCTCGAAACGGAAACTTTTTATCCTCTAGATAGTAGTCAACTTTCGGTAATGATTAACGAAATAACTAAAGGTGTAACTATAAATTTCCATTACCCCAATAAT
>JGI24702J35022_10002246_pt1 | contig 11872 bp, 7 predicted proteins | sample TergutTh196P4_FD_35022 | JGI IMG/M metagenome (IMG submission 35022)
ATCAACGGAATTGATGGGACGGATAAAATTGTTAGCAGTATAAACTGTTATTCTTCTACCGGCAACGAGTATCCGATAGTCGTTGACGTCAACAGCGACGGCGCCGCCGAGTTAGTAGTAAGTGGCGCTACCACTAATTCGGCCTCAACCGGAAGGATCATGGTCTTTTCGTCCATGACGACTCAAGATAAATGGGCGCCTACCCGCAAAGTATGGAATCAGTTCGCTTATAACGTAGTAAATATCAATGACGATCTGACTGTTCCCCTCGTTCAAATGAATCCCGGCACCTTCTTTCCCAACGGCAAGCAACCCTTCAACGGCTACCTGCAACAGCAGACACTGTTAAGTAAAGACGGCGATCCGCTCTGGATATTGCCTGACGTCATTACAGACATTTCATTAGTAGAATCAACCGTTTCCGGGAATGCCGTCACTGTTACGGTAGGCGTTGTCAACCAAAGAGATGCGGCCATGGGCGCTCCGATTTATGTGGCGCTTTATAAAGATTATATTTCCGCTGACACAATAGCTACAGGCTTCCGGGATACGACGTTAATGACGGGTGATACCGTATATGTAACCGTTTATATTCCGGATATAACGTCTCTTTTGCCTTTTGCAAACATCGTCATCCGCTTGAACGATAACGGAATCGTTTTCCCCGTTCAGGCGGAATGTGATACGACCAATAATAAGCTCACGATCCCTAACCCGGTCATGCATTTGATGATGAAGAAATATGCGACGCTGTTTATTACACCTACCGATTCCATTGAACATAACGGTTTTTACTCCAATCCGGTATCGGTGCTTCACGGCGAAGAGATACAATACAGGATAGAGGCCATCAACGCATCGCTCACCACACAAAATGTGATAATAAGTGATACTGTTCCGGCTTGGCTTGACTATGTATCAGGCTCATCCGATCCTCCGACAACGCCGCTTCCGGTAGGCTTAAATCCTTCGCGTGACGAACTGTCATGGTCGATAAGCACTGCCCCCATGGATACCGCAGTTGTCACTTTCCGCGCCAAACCACATCCCGATGTGTATATTAGCATATCACAACCGCTATATGCCAATCGGGCTTGGGTAACTGTCAATGGTGTTACCGTTCCAACCAACTATACATGGCATCAGGGCGCAGGTGTCAGTGTCGTAACTTTCTCAGCCGGTTTTGGCGGAATTATCTATCAAGCTAAGGAACAGGTATTGGATTATCGTACTTCGCCCCGGTCAGGCATCGTCATAGCGCCCGACGAAGGATACCGTTTTGCGGGCTGGAGCCATGCAGAATATAGGTCTTTACGCGGAGCTCTCATTCCTGCGAAGCAAGGTATTATGCGGTATGATACGCTTACCATTTACGGAAACGTAACCCTTCATGCCGACTTTGAACCGGAAGCGTATGCGATCACCTATTATCTGAATGGAGGAGAATTTAAAAAGGATGGAAAAGTGGCTTCTCCAAATTCTCTGTTACCGCAGAGCAACCCTTTCCCCATTTCCTATACGATTGAATCTACTGCTATCACTTTGACCGCTCCCGAAAAAACAGGCGATGTTTTCACAGGCTGGACAGGTTCAAACGGCGACGAGCCGCAACCGGAAGTTACCATCCCGCACGGTTCAACCGGCGAAAAGATATATTTTGCTAATTACCTCCATAGCGGACGCGAGGGGATCGACCTACAGCCATTATCAATTCCGTCGAATGACCTGATATGGACTGTCAAAAACGAACTTTTTGTCAGGACGACCTATGCGGGCAGCATCCTTCGTATATATACGTTAGACGGTGTCCTTGAGCGACAGCAAATGATTCTCCAGCCCGGCGAAACGAGATACAAACTTGCTGCCGGACTGTATATCGTTACGCTTAACAACGGTATTGGGCAAAAAGTGATCGTTAGCGATTAAAATATCGTTACAAAAATGCGCCTGAAAAAATAAAAAACAAAAAAAACAGAATATATTTGGTGGATATAAAATTAATATCTACCTTTGCAGCCGTTTCGCCATGAACGAAGCGGCTTTTTATAGGAAATGCCTCTTTAGCTCAGTTGGCCAGAGCACGTGATTTGTAATCTCGGGGTCGTTGGTTCGAATCCGACAAGAGGCTCTAAATAAACAAGTTAGGCGCTTGAAATGGTCAAGAAAAATAGGCCTGTGTAGCTCAGGGGTAGAGCACTTCCTTGGTAAGGAAGAGGTCCCGAGTTCAAATCTCGGCACCGGCTCTTTTGTGGAAAAAAAATGATGTTTTAGGTAAATATTTAATAAAAATAAAAAAGGATTTTGAAATTATGGCAAAAGAACATTTTAACAGGACGAAACCGCATGTAAACATCGGTACAATTGGTCATGTAGACCATGGTAAAACAACCTTGACAGCCGCTATCACAATGGTGTTGGCTAAGAAAGGTCTTTCTGAAATACGTTCATTCGATTCGATCGACAACGCACCGGAAGAGAAAGAAAGGGGTATTACGATTAACACTGCTCACGTTGAATATCAGACAGCTAATCGTCACTATGCGCATGTAGACTGTCCGGGTCACGCCGACTATGTAAAGAACATGGTAACAGGCGCTGCGCAGATGGACGGCGCTATTATTGTGGTTGCCGCCACGGATGGTCCGATGCCACAAACCCGCGAACATATCCTTCTAGCGCGTCAGGTTAATGTGCCGCGTTTAGTCGTTTTTATGAACAAATGTGATGCTGTAGATGACCCTGAAATGCTGGAGTTAGTAGAAATGGAGATGCGCGAACTGCTTCAATTTTACGAATTTGACGGCGACAATACGCCTGTAATTGCAGGTTCTGCATTAGGTGCATTGAACGGCGACGCTACATGGGAAGATAAGGTCATTGAGTTGATGGATGCCGTTGACACCTGGATTCCGCTGCCTATGCGGGATGTCGACAAACCGTTCCTCATGCCGGTAGAAGATGTGTTCTCTATAACCGGTCGCGGCACCGTAGCTACAGGCCGTATTGAGACAGGCAAGATACATACCGGAGAAGAAGTCCAGATCATTGGTTTGGGTTCGGTAGGCAGGAAATCGGTTGTTACCGGAGTGGAAATGTTTCGTAAGATATTGGACGACGGTCAGGCCGGCGATAATGTTGGTTTGTTGCTTCGCGGTGTCGACAAGAACGAGATAAAACGCGGTATGGTACTCTGTCATCCGGGTAAGGTTAAACCTCATTCTGTGTTTAAGGCTGAGGTCTATATCCTTAAGAAAGAAGAGGGCGGACGTCATACGCCGTTCCATAACAAATACCGTCCGCAGTTCTATATCCGTACATTGGACGTTACGGGTGAGATCACGTTGCCGGAAGGCGTTGAGATGGTCATGCCGGGCGACAACGTTACGATTCAGGTGGAACTGATTTACCCGGTAGCCTGTAATATGGGTCTGCGTTTTGCTATACGCGAAGGCGGACGTACGGTAGGCGCCGGTCAGATTACAGAATTGTTAGACGACTGATAGTTCTTTTATCGGATAGAGGATGTCTGCAAGACTTCCTCTATCCGATAAGGAGTTTACGGAAGTAGCTCAGTTGGTAGAGTACCGGTCTCCAAAACCGGCTGTCGGGAGTTCGAGCCTCTCCTTCCGTGCACAGTTATATAGGATTATCAATGAAGAAGATAGTAGATTATTTTAAAAATTCATACAACGAGCTTGTACACAAGGTTTCTTGGCCGACAAGGGCGGAGCTTTCGAGTAGTGCGGTGATTGTTCTCTTTGCTTCCATAGTCATTGCGCTCGTCGTCTTTGCGGTCGATTTCGTGTTTGAACATGCGATAAGTTTTGTTTACAATCACATTTAATTGGAGGTATGTCAGACGCCCAACTTAAATTTTATGTTCTTCGCGCCATAAGCGGCAAAGAAAACAAAGTGCGTGAATATATTGAATCCGAGATGAAAAACTCGGATTTAGGTCAGTATGTTACGCAGGTGCTTATCCCAACGGAGAAAACTTTTACCGTACGTAACGGCAAGAAAGTGATGAAAGAACGCGCTTATCTGCCCGGTTATGTGCTGGTTGAAGCGAATCTGCTGGGTGAAGTGGCTCACCGGTTGCGAAACATCCCGAATGTGATAGGGTTTCTTGGGGGCTCTAACAAACCGGTACCCCTGCGTCCGGCAGAGGTGAGTCGCGTCTTAGGAACTGTCGACGATATGCATGAACAGGAGGGTGAGATTGACCTTCAGTATTTTGTCGGTGAATCGGTGAAGGTGACGTTTGGCCCTTTCAACGGTTTTACGGGTATTATCGAAGAGGTCAATGCCGAAAAGAAGAAACTGAAAGTGATGGTGAAGATTTTCGGAAGAAAAACGCCGCTTGAGCTTAGTTATGTGCAAGTTGAGAAAGAATAGACTTTTGTTACGGAGAGTCGATTTCTTTGTTTTTATTCATTATATTAAAAAATCATGTTAAATGGCTAAAGAAATTGCCGGACAAGTTAAGTTACAGATTAAAGGGGGGGCTGCCAATCCTTCTCCGCCGGTCGGCCCTGCGTTAGGGTCGAAAGGTATCAACATCATGGAGTTTTGCAAGCAATTTAATGCCAGAACCCAGGACAAAGGCGGTAAAATTTTACCCGTTGTAATTACTTATTTTACAGACAAATCTTTCGATTTTATTGTGAAGACGCCTCCGGTGGCCATTCAGTTGCTTGAAGCGACGAAAGCCAAAGGCGGCTCGGCCGAACCGAACCGTAAGAAAGTTGCGGAAGTGACATGGGACACGGTGAAGCAGATTGCCGAGGACAAGATGGTCGATCTGAATTGTTTTACTGTTGAATCGGCTATGCGAATGGTAGCCGGAACAGCAAGAAGTATGGGTATCAGAGTAAAAGGGGAATTCCCGGGAACAAACCAATAAAAGTCAGTTACAAGATGAGTAAGTTTACTAAAAATCAGAAATTAGCTGCGGGAAAAATTGAAAACGGGAAAGCATATACATTGCGGGAAGCATCGGCTTTGGTGAAGGAAATAACGTTAGCCAAGTTTGATGCGTCGGTTGATGTGGATGTGCGTCTCGGTGTTGATCCCCGGAAAGCAAATCAGATGGTACGGGGCGTAGTCTCCTTACCGCATGGTACCGGAAAGGTTACCAGGGTTCTTGCGTTATGTACTCCCGACAAGGAAGCCGAGGCGAATGCCGCCGGAGCCGACCATGTTGGCTTGGATGAATATATCGATAAAATCAAAGGAGGTTGGACCGATATAGACATCATTATCACGATGCCTTCCATTATGGGCAAGATAGGCGCTTTAGGACGTATCCTTGGCCCGCGCGGTTTGATGCCGAACCCGAAAAGCGGTACGGTGACAAACGATATCGGGAAAGCGATACAGGAAGTGAAACAGGGTAAAATCGACTTTAAGGTCGATAAGACCGGTATTATGCACGCTTCTGTCGGCAAGGTTTCTTTCCTGCCGGAACAGATATACGAAAATGCCAGGGAGTTTATTTCTACCTTAGTGAAGTTGAAACCTGCCGTTGCCAAAGGCACGTATTTAAAAAGCATTTATATTTCCTCGACCATGAGTCCGGGTATTAAGGTCGATCCTAAAACGATTGACGATTAATAATTTAAAAAATTTAGACAATGAAAAAGGAAGATAAAGGCAGAATCATCGTTGAGTTAACAGAACAATTGAAGCGGTATCCGCATTTTTACCTGACGGACATCGAGGCGCTTAACGCAGAAGTGACAACCAAGCTGCGAAAAGAGTGTTACAAACGGGATGTGAAACTTATCATGGTGAAAAATACGTTGCTCCGGAAAGCAATGGAAAATGTGGAAGGTATTGATTATTCCGAGTTATTCGACGTACTGAAAGGGAATACGGCGCTGATGTTGTCAACAACGGCAAACGTCCCTGCACGTTTGATACAGGATTTTACGAAAGACAGCAAAAAAAAGGAAGAAGCCCGTCCGAAACTGAAGGGAGCATATGTCCAGGAAGGTTTTTATACGGCAGACGATTTGGAGGCCTTAGCTACAATAAAGAGCCGCGAAGAATTGATAGGCGATATTATCGCACTGTTACAATCACCGGTGAAGAACGTTATTTCCGCATTGCAGTCGAACAGCGGTCAATTGATACACAGGATTTTAGACACGCTTGAAGAGCGTAGCGCCTGAGGAACGCCCAAAGAATGCAGTTCCTGACTAAAAGGTCAATTGACACACTGAATATTAGAAATGCTCAAAGAGCGCAATTAATTATTAAATAAAAGAGTATAAATATTTAAAATCATAACGAAAATGGCAGATTTGAAAGCTTTTGCAGAACAATTAGTGAATCTTACCGTAAAAGAGGTAAACGAATTAGCAACAATCCTTAAAGAAGAATATGGCATTGAACCGGCAGCAGCAGCCGTAGCAGTTGCCGCCGGACCTGCTGCCTCAGCAGCAGTTGTGGAAGAGAAGACAGAGTTTGATGTAGTTCTTAAAGGGCCGGGTCCCAACAAATTGGCAGTTGTTAAATTAGTGAAAGAATTGACCGGTCTTGGCTTGAAAGAGGCAAAAGAATTGGTCGACACCGCTCCAAGTAATGTAAAAGAAGGCATAGCTAAAGCGGATGCAGAAGGTATTAAGAAAAGTTTGGAAGAAGCCGGAGCGGAAGTTGAGCTTAAATAGTTCATATAACCCTGCTTGGCGGGTAAATGGTTAGGAATCCCCTTTTTCAGGGATTCTTAACCTTTTTGTGTCTATTTTTATCAATAAGTTCAATTAATCCTATCACAGATGTCTTCAACAACCATAACCCAACGAATTAGCTTTGCTTCGATAAAATCGTTGATGCCCTATCCCGATTTTCTTGAAGTCCAATTGAAGTCATTTCAAGACTTTCTCCAATTAGATATGCCCCCGGAGAAGCGGAAAAAAGAGGGCCTTTTTAAAGTCTTCACCGAAAATTTTCCGATAGCCGACACACGCAATAATTTTGTGCTGGAATTTTTAGACTATTACTTAGACCCTCCGCGTTATACTGTGGAAGAATGTATAGCACGCGGTTTAACGTATAGCGTGCCTTTGAAGGCGAAGATGAAACTGTACTGTACCGATCCCGAACATGAGGATTTCGATACGGTCATTCAGGATGTTTACCTCGGCCCGATACCTTACATGACCGACCGAGGCACCTTTGTTATAAACGGCGCTGAACGGGTCGTCGTCTCACAGTTGCACCGTTCACCCGGCGTATTCTTCGGTCAGAGCATTCATGCGAACGGTACAAAACTTTATTCTGCGCGTATCATTCCTTTCAAGGGCTCGTGGATTGAGTTTGCTACCGACATCAACAATGTTATGTATGCCTATATCGACCGTAAGAAGAAATTACCTGTTACGACCCTTTTGAGGGCGATAGGCTTCGAAAGCGACAAGGATATCCTCGAGATATTCAATCTGGCGGAAGAGATAAAGGTTACACGCACGAACCTAAAAAAATATGAGGGCCGTAAATTGGCGGCGCGCGTATTGAAAACATGGGTTGAGGATTTTGTGGATGAGGATACGGGTGAAGTCGTTTCGATAGAACGTAACGACGTCGTGGTCGACCGCGAAGCTACGTTAAATGAGAATAATATGGAAACGATTCTCGAATCGGGTACACAACATATCCTTTTACATCGCGAGGAGCAGAACCTGAATGATTATGCTATCATTTACAATACGCTGCAAAAAGACCCCAGCAACTCGGAGAAAGAAGCCGTGTTATATATATATCGTCAGTTACGTAACGCCGACCCGGCAGACGACGCCAGCGCACGCGAAGTCATCACCAATCTTTTCTTCTCCGAAAAAAGGTATGACCTCGGCGATGTAGGACGTTTTCGTATCAACCGGAAACTGTCGCTTCACATAGACGAAGAAATTAAGGTGTTGACAAAAGAAGATATTATTGAGATTATTAAATATCTGATACAACTGATTAATTCAAAGGCTGTTGTTGATGATATCGACCATTTAAGCAACCGTCGTGTCCGTACGGTGGGCGAACAACTGTATAACCAGTTCGGCATCGGTTTGGCGCGTATGTCGCGCACCGTTCGCGAACGTATGAATGTGCGTGATAACGAGGTGTTTACGCCTATCGACCTGATTAATGCGAAGACGATTTCATCTGTCGTCAATTCGTTCTTCGGAACGAATGCGCTGTCGCAGTTTATGGACCAGACGAACCCGTTAGCCGAGCTTACCCATAAACGCCGTTTGTCGGCCTTAGGCCCCGGCGGCCTTTCCCGCGAAAGGGCGGGTTTTGAGGTGCGCGACGTGCATTATACACACTATGGGCGTCTTTGTCCGATTGAAACGCCCGAAGGTCCGAATATCGGTTTGATATCTTCGCTTTGCGTGTATGCCAAAATCAATGAGTTAGGGTTTATTACCACTCCTTATCGCAAGGTAGTTGACGGTAAAGTTGATTTTTCAGATAAGATGTTGGACTATTATACGGCTGAGGAAGAAGAAGATAAAACCGTGGCGCAGGGTAATGCGCCCTTGGATGCGGAAGGTCGTTTCCTGCAGGACAAGATTAAATCGAGATATGAGGCCGATTTTCCGGTGGTCTCGCCCGATGCGGTCGACCTGATGGATGTAGCGCCGGCACAGATAGCTTCTATTGCTGCCGCTTTGATACCGTTCCTTGAACACGACGATGCCAACCGCGCCCTGATGGGGTCGAACATGATGCGGCAGGCTGTTCCGCTGGTTCACAATGAAGCGCCTATCGTAGGTACCGGCATCGAATCGCAGGTAGCCCGTGATTCGCGTACACAGATAATGGCCGAAGGGGCAGGCGAAGTGATCTATGTCGATTCGACAACGATAAAAATAAAATACGACCGCACGGAAGATGAGGAATTTGTAAGTTTCGAGGATGCGGTCAAGACCTATATAGTACCCAAATGGCGCAAGACCAACCAGAGCACGACGGTCGACTTGCGTCCGATTTGTGTACGCGGCCAACATGTGGAAGAAGGCGAAATACTGACGGAAGGTTATTCAATACAAAACGGAGAGCTTGCGTTAGGACGTAATGTGAAAGTGGCCTATATGCCCTGGAAGGGGTATAACTATGAAGATGCAGTCGTACTGAACGAGCGTATCGTGCGTGATGACATCTTTACATCTGTACATGTAGATGAATATTTACTCGAAGTACGGGAGACCAAACGGGGTTTTGAAGAGCTTACCAACGATATACCGAATGTGAGCGAAGAATCTATCAGGGATTTGGACGACAGAGGTATCATACGCATCGGCGCACGCGTCAATCCGGGCGACATCCTCATCGGCAAGATCACCCCTAAAGGCGAATCCGATCCTTCTCCCGAAGAGAAATTGCTGCGCGCTATCTTCGGCGATAAGGCGGGCGATGTGAAAGACGCTTCCCTGAAGGCGACGCCTTCGTTGTATGGGGTGGTTATCGGGACAAGTCTTTTCGCGAAGATTATCAAGAAAAAGAATTTACGCCAGTCGGAGAAGACGGCTATTCCGAAATTGGAAGATGAGTTTGCAAAGAAAATGAGTGAACTGAAAACCCTTCTTATCGAGAAATTGCTGTTTCTGACGGAAGGCAAACTATCATTAGGCGTGAAAGATTACCTGAACATGGATGTCATCGCGAAAAACGCCAAATTTTCGAAAAGAGCCTTGGAAGACTTGGATTACAATACGATACAAGTTAGCAAATGGACCTCAGACCTTCGTGTGAATGAGATGATTAAAAACCTGATTGTCAATTACCTGAAGAAATTTAAGGAATTGGATGCCGAATTGCGGCGCAGAAAATTTGACTTGACTATCGGCGATGAGCTACCTACCGGTATTGTTCAGATTGCGAAGGTGTATGTAGCTAAGAAACGCAAGATACAGGTAGGTGATAAAATGGCCGGACGTCATGGTAATAAAGGTATTGTGTCAAAAATAGTACGTCAGGAAGACATGCCTTTCCTTGAAGACGGAACGCCTGTCGACATTTGCCTTAATCCACTTGGCGTGCCTTCACGTATGAATCTGGGACAGATTTTTGAAGCCGTCTTGGGTTGGGCAGGGCAAGTGTTGGGAGAGAAATTCGCCACACCCATCTTCGATGGCGCCTCATTAGACGATTTGAACGCATGGACTGACAAGGCCCGTCTGCCGCGTTATGGTAAGACGTACTTGTACGACGGAGGCACCGGTGAACGTTTTGACCAGCCTGCTACCGTTGGCGTGACCTACTTCCTCAAGTTAGGACACATGGTCGACGATAAGATGCACGCCCGTTCGATAGGCCCTTATTCGCTTATCACCCAACAGCCGTTAGGAGGAAAAGCGCAGTTTGGAGGGCAACGGTTCGGAGAAATGGAGGTCTGGGCGATAGAGGCATTCGGCGCTTCACATATCCTGCAGGAAATACTGACCGTGAAATCGGATGATGTAGTGGGACGTTCCAAAACGTATGAAGCCATAGTCAAGGGTGAAGCCATGCCGAAACCCGGCATACCCGAATCCCTGAACGTCCTTCTCCATGAGTTGAGAGGATTATGCTTGAGTTTTACATTAGAATAATTTTTCTACCGACATTAATCCCTATCGGGATAATTAAGTTTATTTGTAATTTAGATAAAAAATGGCATTCAGAAAAGACACAAAGATAAAGAGTGACTTTACAAGAATATCGATTGGGTTAGCTTCGCCGGAAGAAGTGCTGGAAAATTCGCACGGGGAAGTGCTTAAACCGGAAACAATCAATTACCGAACCTATAAACCGGAACGCGACGGTCTTTTTTGCGAACGCATATTCGGTCCCGTTAAAAACTATGAGTGTTATTGCGGTAAATACAAACGCATCCGTTACAAAGGCATCGTTTGCGACCGCTGCGGCGTGGAAGTGACCGAAAAGAAAGTACGTCGCGAACGGACGGGACATATCCATTTGATAGTCCCGGTGGCTCATATATGGTATTTCCGGACGCTGCCAAACAAAATAGGCTATCTACTGGGATTGCCGACAAAAAAGTTGGATTCCATTATCTATTATGAACGGTATGTCGTTATCCAGAAAGGTTGCGTCGATACAGTCAATGAATCCGACCTGTTATCGGAGGAAGAATATTTGGAAATAATGGATAACCTCCCAAAGGATAATCAGTTGTTAGATGATGCCGATCCGAGTAAGTTTATTGCAAGAATAGGTGCAGAAGCTATCTATGACTTATTAGTACGGTTGGATTTGGATGTGCTGTCATACGATTTGCGCAATCATGCCATGACGGATACCTCGCAACAGCGTAAAGCGGAAGCGTTGAAACGTCTGCAGGTGGTGGAATCGTTCCGTTCATCGAAAGGCCGGAATCGCCCGGAATGGATGGTCGTGAAAGTAGTGCCGGTGATACCGCCGGAACTGCGTCCGTTAGTCCCGTTAGACGGAGGCCGTTTTGCTACCTCCGACCTGAACGACTTATACCGTCGCGTCATCATCCGTAATAACCGCCTCAAAAGGCTAATCGACATCAAAGCGCCGGAAGTAATCCTGCGTAACGAAAAACGTATGCTTCAGGAGGCTGTCGATTCGCTTTTCGATAACTCACGCAAATCAAGCGCCGTTAAATCGGAAGCCAACCGTCCGCTTAAATCCTTATCAGACAGCCTGAAAGGGAAACAGGGACGTTTCCGCCAGAACCTGCTTGGTAAACGGGTGGATTACTCTGCCCGTTCGGTTATCGTCGTCGGACCCGAACTAAAGATGGGGGAATGCGGCATACCGAAAGATATGGCAGCCGAACTGTATAAACCGTTTATTATCCGTAAACTGATAGAACGCGGAATCGTTAAAACTGTGAAATCGG
>JGI24702J35022_10002247_pt1 | contig 11867 bp, 9 predicted proteins | sample TergutTh196P4_FD_35022 | JGI IMG/M metagenome (IMG submission 35022)
TCCACGATCCAAAATCCACAATCCACGATCCAAAATCCGAAATCCAAAATTCAATCAATCCACGATCCACAATCCACAATCCAAAATTCTACTCACTTCCTCCGGTTTTAGCGCTCGGTACTTCCCAACCGGAAGATCCTTGTCCGTCAGAAAACCGATGCGGACACGCTTCAGTTTCTGTACAGGATGACCGACCGCCTCGAACATCTCGCGAATCTGCCGGTTTTTCCCCTGTGTCAGCGTCACCTTATACCAATCGTTCGCGCCTTCTTTCATGCCTGTAATCGGCTCGATTTTGCATGGAGCGAGTTTTACGCCGTCCATGCGCAGTCCGTCACGCAATTTCTCAAGAGCCTGCGCGTCGGGATTCCCCCTGACCTTGACGTTGTAGACTTTGGGAAAACGCTTTCCCGCCGACGAAACAATTTTTGCGAAGTTCCCGTCGTTGGTCAACAGTATAAGCCCTTCCGTATTGTAGTCCAGCCGCCCGACGGGGAAAATATGTTTATATGCCGGAACCAGGTCGGTGACTTTCACACGTCCCTGCGGGTCGTCGACCGTTGACATAACCTGCCTTGGTTTGTTCAAAAGAAGGTAAACTTTTTTCGCCGCCGCGCTCCGTATACGCCGTCCATCCACCCGGATGTAGTCGTCGTCAGGATCGGCTTTCGCGCCTAGCTGCGTGACGACCTGTCCGTTGACGGTAACACGCCCTTGCTGGATTAAAAGTTCGGCCTTGCGCCGGGACGCAACTCCCGCCGCGGAAATTATCTTTTGTAATCGTTCTTCGGAATTCATAAAAAATGCCTTGCAAACATGGCTTCAGATTGTACGTCTCCAACCAGTATCAGTGTGGAATTGGCGTCAAAAACGGTGTCATGATTAAAATCAAGCAGCACGTCGTCGTCGGCGCTTTGTATGGCCACTAAAGTCGCGTTCGTAAGCGAATTGAGTTGTGACGACGCCAGCGTACGCCCGGCCAGCGAAGAAGGCGTTTTTCTCCAGAAAATATTGATTCCCTCGGTGAGAAAAACGGTTTTTCGACCCTCGATCATATCAGCCAGAATATTTGCCCCCACTGACGAATGCGACACTACAAAATCCGCGCCGGCCGCGTAGAGCTGTCGTACGTGTTCTCCACGGTTTGCCCGCGCCACAATACGCGTATTGGGATTGATATGACGACATGCCAGAGTCAGAAAGATATTGGTTCCGTCATTGTTGGTGGTGACAATCACGGCGGAAGCCTGCCTGATATTGACCTGTTCCAGAACTCTTTTATTGTCGGCGTCGCCCTGGATGTATCCGTCTTGCCCTGTTAAATGCGGCGGTATATGCCGGTCAACCACTATGCGCGGCACGCGCCTTTTATCAAGGAAGGCGGCGGCGGCGGCGCCCACCGTGCCGTAGCCCAAAATAACGACGGGGTCATCAAGCGATCCCGCGCCTGTAATTTTTTCAACGGCGTCAAGACTGGCTTTGGCGCCTACAAGCAACAGCACCATCTTTTCCGTAATAACCGTGTCGGGATCGGGAAGAGAGAAACGCCCCCGTTCCCACATGCCTATTACCGATGCGCCGGTTTTCTCGCGGATACCGGATTCCCTGAGTTTTTTACCAATGAAAGGCGTGTCTTGCGAAGAAATCTCGGCAAACAGCAGCTTATCCATTGAGTCAACCACGTGTCCCGCCACGCCGCGCGTAATAGACCGCACGGCCATGTAGTTGCCCAGCACTCCGTGTAGCGCCAGGGTATTAACCGCTCCCGCCGCGTTTAACAGTTCTTTTCTTTCAATATGGGTGACGACGGCGATTACAGGGGTTTTGCAAATGGATGCCGCCGTTAATACCAGGTTGACGTTATCCTGGTCGCTCATATTGGCAATAACCATGCGTGCTGCTTCCACACGAATACGCCTTAGCGCATCCGCGTCGGAAAAGCGGCCATGTACGGTTGCTATGCCCGCTTCTTCCAGGCGCTTGCTTTCGGATTCTTCCGATGTCAGCACAATATAAGGCATATCATCGGAAATAAGCTTTTGGACAAGGGCCTCGGTCACGGAATCCCATCCGCATATGATAATATGTTTGTTCATATTGCGCGGCAGTCGGACGCGCGGCCTATAGCGTAAAATTTTATGCAGCAAGGGTCCAAAAACCACGGCAATAATGCTGAAAGGCAGCAAAATGCCAAACAGCACCATGCCGACCAGGGAAACAAGTCCGGAAAACAGCTTTCCTTCAACGGAATTAAAAGTAATATCGCCGAAACCTACCGTGGTCAGAGTTGTAACAGCCCAATAGAGACCGTCGACAAAAGTGCGTTCCTCTCCTTCATAGCGGATCATAATGTACTGAAAGGCCAGGGCGGTTGCTTCCATAACAAGAAAGCAGAACAACACAAAAGCCAGCAGCCCAAGAAAATGTCTTATCAGCTTCTCGCGTGATCTATAACCAATAATAGCGGCAAGAGGTTTAATCATATTTTTCATATAATTCTCTTGAATATACTTTATCTAATTCCGATTCTCTTACTTCTGCGGCGGAACGCTTGAACTCCAGCTTTTCGTTTTCTTTTCCGATTTTCATTGAGCGTTTCCCCTCTCGACTACCCAGCAGTCAAGAATCTGTTCATTCAATTTCTTTTTAATTTCTTTCCAGAAAGGCATATATTTATCCATCAATGCGATGAAATCCGTATCATGATTTTTTACACGCAAATGTATTAACTCGTGCAAAATAATATATTCCAGGCACTCAACAGGCTTCTTTGCAAGTTGAAGATTCAACCATATTTTTCGCTCAGGGATGACGCACGTTCCCCATTTGCTCGTCATATATTTTGTCTGCCACGAATTGCATTTCAGACCCGTCATATTTTCATATTTGGGAAGCAGACGAATTATTTCGTCTTTCAACAGATTGCGATACCATTCGCGAACGAAATTATCTCTCTGCTTTATTGCACTATCTTGGCGTACACAAAGTTTTAATGTATTGCCGGATAGTTCAATGCTATTCCTCTTACCAAAGTCTACTTGTAAGAAATATTGCTTGCCCCAAAGATATAATGTTTCGCCTGATACATATTGTCGCTCGGTTTGTCGAAGCTGCCCTGCAAATTTTGCCTGTTGCGTTTTCATCCAACTGACTTTAGTTCGTATAAATCGCTCTATGGCATCATCACTAATATTAAACGGAGCCGAAACCGATACCGCACCATCAGGCGGCTTGACATACAAGTGCATATTTTTTATTTTTTTCCGATTTATTTGAACGTCTATTCCGGCTATAAGCATCAATACTCACCCTGAGTCATTATCAACCTGAACAACCGCTCAACTTCATTTGCATCGTCAATAATGCACGACAACGCGCGTTTAATCCGGTTTTGCTTTACTTTATTGGTTCTAAAGCCATCCTGCCTGTTTTCACGGATAGATTTATCTAATTTATGCGCCAGCTCTTCATCCTCACCACAGTAATCGTAAAACATCCGAAGCGCGCCGCTTCCGCGGATACTCTCNGGGTAATGCGTGTTCCGCTCCGGGTTCGCAGCATTTTTTGCAAGTTTGGCATACAATTCGAGCAGACCCTTATACTCAAGAACGCCTTTTTTACGGTCAAGAATTATCTGCTCTAAAATTTCTGACATCCGCGCATAGTATTTGGGATTCATGGGCATTTTAGCAACAATTTTTCGGCGTATATTATTTTCAATGGACTCGGCAGCGGCTTCTTTGCCGCGTCCTTCGGATTCCAGTTTCTCTTTTTGCGCCATAATAAAATCAAGGAGCGTAAAATCGTCTACGATACCGAGAGGCTTTGCGTCGCTTGCGACAATATATGTGTCGATTAAATGGCGCATACCCGGCTCGAACATTTTGAAGTCGATTTCATCGCCGCTTGCTTGTCCGATTGTTGCTTTCAACCTAATATAAAACTCTACTTTTTTCCCAATCCCGCTTTGTTCATTCGGCGTATATCCTGCTGCATTCATATCAGCTTTAATGTCGCAGTACGCTCGAATTAAGCGATTGACAAATCTATATAACTGCTCACGCAAACGGGCAAACGTTTCATCTTCTTCCTCGTTAATTCCACTTTCTCCACAGAAATAACGTATATAGTCAATCTCATCACGAGGAGTTGAAACACCCTCGCACAGATTTTCCAATTCCTCAAGAGTAGTATCAAGATGTTTTACCGCTTCCAGTAATCTGTCTTTTAATAGCCCATCCACATCTTCGGGGGCATAACCCTCGAACGATCCTGCTGTGTAGGTTCGAAGCGCCGCTTCTAAATTGCCGAAAAGCTGTTTGTAATCAACAATATATCCGAAGTCTTTGTTTTCGCCGTCAAGCCGATTTACTCGACAAATAGCTTGAAATAAACCGTGGTCTTGTAAGTGTTTGTCAATATACAGATATGTGCATGGCGGCGCATCAAACCCTGTCAGCAACTTATTCACAACGATTAGGAACCGCATGTTAGCGGGTTCATCTATGAATTTTTGTATAATACTTTCTTCAAACTCCTCGATACGCTTAATATCATATCCATAATCTTCGAGCATTTTCACATATGTCTCATACTTTGTGATTTCTTCCGTATCTTCATCGCCGCCAATGTCCTCGGTACGGAGATTACCGGGCGTAGCGTTATAACTCGTTATGATAGCGCACCGTTTGAATCTTTTATTCATGAAGATTTCATAAAAACGGCAAGCCGAATAAATATCTCCGGCCACCAAAAGGGCATTGCCTGTGCCGTCGGACAAACGGGGCTTTGTTTCCATGTCGAAAATAATGTCACTTGCGATTTTCTCAAGCCTGTCCGCCGAACTGAACACTTTTTGCAAGTTCCCCCATTTTTCTTTTAGACGAGCTTTTGCCTTGTCGGTTAGCGTACGGGTTTTCGCTTCAAACCATGCGTCGATTCTATCTTGCGAAGTGATGTCTTGGGGAACATCACGCGCTTCATATCGGAGGTCAAGTACTACACCGTCCAAAACACCCTCATCGTATTTGTAAGTATGGATATATCCGCCGAACACTTCTATGCTTGTTTTTTTATCTTTGACGAGCAGGGGTGTGCCTGTAAAACCAATCAATATTGCATCGGGAAGAATCACCTTCATCGCTTTATGGAGTTTGCCGGATTGTGTTCTGTGGCATTCATCCACAAAAACATGGAAGTCGCCTTTCGCTTTAAAATCGGCGGGCAATGACTTCATTATATCCTCAATAAACTTGTCGTAATCAAGTTCGGACACATCGGAGCCGCGCCGTCCGAATTTATGTATCAAAGAGCAGATAATCCTATCATCATATTTATTTAATCTTTCTATCAGCTTATTGCCGCTTTTTACACGCACTATTTGTTCATCGACACCGCTAAAATCACGCTCGATTTTTTTATCCAATTCATCGCGGTCAGTAATAATAAGCACACGGGCATCGGAATTATTTGATAGTATCCATTTAGATAGCCAAACCATTGACAAGGTTTTGCCGCTGCCCTGCGTATGCCAAATAATGCCACCCTTACCATTCATTACACGAAGTTCCGCCTGACGGACACCGAAATATTGATTGTGGCGGCACACCTTTTTTATGCCTTTGTCGAAGATGATGAAATCTCTTATTAGTTCCAAGAATCTTTCCTTGCGGAACATGCTGTATAGCTGCCAGTCAAGTTTATCCGCCAAACCCTCGCAAACACGTCGGATGTCCGCGCCCAATTCATCAACATATTTGTCCTGCGGGATAGGAATATAATTCTTCCATTGTAAATAATATTTTTCCGGCGTTAGTACGGTTCCGTATCGGACGCCTTCGCTTGTGTTACCCGCGAATGTATATTGTATGGTGGAAAAGAACGGCGCAATAAAGTCATCGCGCTGATTCGTAATATTCTGCCGTATGCCATTGGATACGGAAATGCTGCTTCGTTTTAATTCTATCACAGCAAGAGCGATGCCGTTGACATAGACAACCAAATCCGGGCGTTTATCCATTAATCCGCCCGGAATGGTTACTTCTTCCGCGATGACAAAATCATTATTGCCTACCTGTTTCCAGTCAATAAAATATACCGTTTTGAAATCATCGTTGTCGTCTTTGACTTTTGCTCCATAACGCAGCAGACTGTATGTCGCTTTATTTGCCGCGTACAGTTCGCGTTGGTTATTGCACAATGCGGTTTGGCGCAACTCCTCGGCGGCGCGGCGAATTAGCGTATCGCAATATCCGCGCTTTTTTAAGTTCGAGGTAAGCAACTCCGTTTCGATATTGAAGTTTTCACAGTCAGAACGGTTGCCGAGGTATGTGTACCCCAACAACTTCGGATTGCTGAAAAGTTCTACAACATGGTTCTGTGTTTCCCTCTCCGTTTGACCGACCCTTGCGTTTGACATAACTTCGCCTCCCTTATAGTAACGCCTCTAAATCACACATTGCCATATCTACAGTAGAGGGTTTTGGTTCGCGTTTTGGCAGTTTCACAACCTTAGGGGCGGCGACCGCTTCGGTAATGGCTTCTTGTTCTACCAATCTAATACGTCCCGGCAGCAGTTCGCTCATCATACCTTGCTTGATATAGCGGATTTTATTCAGCTTAGCCGTCAGCGCATCGATTTCCTCGTCCATATCAGAGAGGATGGTGGCGATGGCGGTTTGTTCGATTTCATTTGCTGGTATCCTTACTATTAACTTGCTGTATTCGGCAATCCAGTACCGTTTATGATCTTTCAAAGGAAAATTTATCATTTGCATTAAAGCAGAAACAATCCGAATGTCGCATACGCCTGTTGTTGTCAGTAACTTCATCGCAGATGATTTAACTTTGAACCGATAGGTAATTAATTTGGATTCCGTAGTAAAGTCATCAAATATTATAACGGGAAGGTTCGTATAAGTGCCCTTGCGCTCGTTAGTAAAACCTAAAATTAATGATTTCCCTGCTGTAAGAACAGGAACACCGCTATCAGCATATTCCGTACTTGATACGATATATTTTTGCGGTTGTTCGTAACGGAGTAATTCATCGAGCGGCTTCTCTACCCACTCCCCATCAAAACCAGGCAATCGCCGCTTGCCCGTCAACAGTTCCTGCATTGCTCCCTGTTTGATGGCGCGTTTCTTAGCGATGAGTTTTTCCAACGCAACAATGAGAGCATCGGTGTCAGAAAGGGCTTCGGCAATGCGGCGTTGTTCGGGGATGGGCGGCAAAGGTATCTCCATATTTGCAATCATTGCGCGGCGAACTGAATCTACGGACGACTTAGCAGTATATTTCGCTACCTCATCGAAAAAATAATGTGAAAAGTAATAATAAAAATATTTTCCGTCGATACCATTGAATTGCGACATCACATATACACGCTGATGTGCATCGAATTTTCCATTTATATAATGAAACACTTTGCCTGTTCCTACTCCGTCTCCAGCAGTTAGGACAGCCTCGCAGTTGTAAGCGTAATCATTTATACACTCCACTTCTTGTGACCGCACGAAGAACGGATATTTTGCACCATTAATTCTATCTTCGGTGTTTCGACTTCCCGTTTCAATTCGCATAAGCGACTCAAGTTTCGTATTTTCCCACTTCACCATACAAATCCCATCCTTTCCAAATGAGATTTGACCTTGGTTTCAAGTTTCGCAGCATCTTTTTCAAGCTTCGGTAAAGTCTGCTCATAACGTTCAGCGAGTTCGGTCACGCGGGCAGAAATTCCCTGAGACACGGCGCGGTAAAGTTGTTCAATTCCCGCAACAATCGAACCATACCATTTTTGATTTACAAGCAGTTCAATAACTTCTCCATCTGTAAGTGCAGCGTATTTCCCGTACTCTTTTTCTTCCAACTCAGTCTGCATTTGTTTAAGCAGTTTCGTAAATTCGTCGATTTTATCCTGCAAATCAGCAAGTGCGGACAACTCCACAAAGTCGTCGCCGTTTTCTTTGCCCTTCAACTTTTTCATTTCGGCTTTCAGCTTGCCTTTGACCAGTTCACCCTTATCGTTAAGGGTTTCGTTGGTTATCGCACCATCCTCGGCGTTTTCGATAAGTTCCGCCAATTCGCTTTCCTTAGCAGAAATAACAGCCTCTGTGTCGGCGATTGCCTGTTGTTCTGCGCGGAAAAAAAAGTCGCGAATCACTTGACGGGGTATCAGTTTACCCTCCCAACCGATGACTTTCTCCTGGCCTTTTTTCTTGCCGGCGGTATACTCTCCCATGATGTTTACAGTGTCTTTAGCTGCTTTATAGCCCTCCGCTTTTAATATAAAAGCATCGTCAGCCATCACATTTTGCCAATACGCGAGTAATACTTGATACACATCGTATTTATCAAGCAGTGTCACGGGTTCAAATTGCCGCAGGATTTCCTCCGCGAGTTCTTCAATGAAACGCTTAATATTTGTTTCTTTGCTAATTCCGATAAGTCTATCCCATACCGTGGATTTCCAACCTTCTGTCGCATTGTCGATACGGTCAGCGTATGCTGAAAATTCTCTATTTGCGAAGACAGTATGAGATATTTCATCTTTTGGAAGCGCGGAGGAATAAAACTCTTCGCGGAACGGCTTAAACAAAACATGGTTCAGGTTAGGGAATAGTGTCCAAAATTTAGATAGACTATCAACATCAATGGCGGGAATGCCACCATTCAAATGGCCATCTATGCTTTGTAAATCTTCCGGGGCACTGCTGTCGATATAGCGAGGGATATTAAGGTTGTATTCGTTACGCTCAATTTCGGCGAGTGGAATAAACCGGGAAAATTTTTCTTCATTCCGCCATTCACGGAAAGCGCTGACAATTTTATATATGTCGCGCTCGCGCAAACGGTTTTTGTTTCCGTCCTTAATAAAGCCGCGGCTGCCGTCAATCATAAAAATCCCGTTCCGGCTTCCGGCTCCTTCTTTGTCAAGTACGATGATACAAGCGGGAATCCCTGTTCCGTAAAATAGGTTTGCCGGCAATCCAATTATAGCTTTAATATATCCTTTTTTTATGAGCGCCGCGCGAATTGTCGCTTCGGCGTTTCCTCGAAACAAAACACCATGCGGAAGGATACACGCCCCTTTACCGTTTGGTTTCATTGATTTAATAATGTGCATAAGCCAGGCATAATCGCCGTTTTTTTCAGGCGGCGCGGCGCCATAACCATCAAAGCGGCCATATTCTTTACCTGCGATTCCATCAGTCCAGTTTTTCATCGAAAACGGAGGATTGGCAACGATAAAATCAAATTGCCTTAATTCCGTATGGTCGGCATCTTTGACATTTTGCGGGTCTGAGAAGGTGTTGGCGTTACCCGCTATCTCGGCAGTCGCTTTGTTATGTAGAACAAAGTTCATCTTTGCCATACCCGCGGTAGCAATATCTTTTTCCTGTCCGTAGATGGTGATTTCAATCGGAGCCGCGTCAGCCGCGCGAATCAGTAGTGAACCCGAACCGCAAGCCGGGTCATATACGGTCGTTGAAGTGCTTTTCGCTTTATCAATATCTATTATGCTTGCGATAATACGCGATACTTCGGCCGGCGTGTAAAATTGCCCTTTGCTTTTACCGCTTTCTGTTGCGAAATTTCGCATTAGATATTCATAAGCGTCACCAATAATATCATCGCCCTCTGCGCGGTTTCGTGAAAAATCCAACTCCGGGCGTTGAAAGATAGCGACAAGCCCGGTGAGCTTATCAACCTGTTCCTTACCTTTGCCGAGTTTCGTTTCATCGTTAAATTTTGCGTTGGTTATGACATTTCGCAGTCCATTGGCTTCAGCGAGCTTGTTGATGATGATGTCCATATCCTCGCCTATATTGTCTTTGCCCTTCAACGCAACAATGTCATCGAACGAACCTCCTTCCGGCACGGTAATGTCAGCCCACTGCTGTCCCTTATATCTGTCTGAAACATATTTCACAAACAGCAACGTGAGGATATAGTCTTTATATTGCGAAGCGTCCATACCCCCGCGCAGCTTGTCGCAACTCGCCCAAAGACTGCTGTATATTTCGCTTTTTTTTACGGCCATTGACATTCTCCCTTGGGTTCTTTGTGGAGCGCAAACAAAAAATATGGCACCCTACGAAAACCCCAAACTCTGCGTTACGCCCCCTCACCGAAATGCTCATTTACCTATGTGTAAACTCCGCTTTCGGCTCAGTCGCAAGCCTTGATTTTGGGGTTTTCGGAGGCTGCAATATGTAATTCTATAGATTCGCCCCTTGACAAAAGGCTTCTATCGAAGGACAGTCAAAAATCCAAAATCAAACGGCCAGCTGGGCGAATTCCTCAAGCGTGGGGAGGTCGGCCAGATTGTTGAGTCCGAAATGAATCAAAAATTCTTTGGATGTACCGTAAAGAATCGGCCGCCCGACCACCTGTTTCCGTCCCTGGATGGAAACCAGCTTTTTCTCGAGCAGGGTTTGCAAAGTGGCGCTGTTCGATTTCTTACCGCGGATGGCCTGAATCTCCGCCTGCGTCACCGGCTGTTTGTAGGCTATTATTGCGAGCGTTTCCAGCGCCGCCAGGGAAAGTTTTGAATTGGGGCGAGTTTTAAGGTATGAACGTATGTATTCATGATATTCCGGACGCGTCGTCATGCGCCAGCCGCCCGCAACTTCGCGAATCTGCATTCCGCCGTCGCGCTGATTAAAGGCTTCAACCATTTCCGAAAGCGCCTGCTTTATGCTTTCCTTGCTTTCCTCAGGGAACACTTCCTCAAAATGTTCCCTTTTCACCGGATCGTCCGCCACGTATATGATTGCTTCCATGACGGCGCGCATTTCGCTGATTTCCATTTCAGTTTGTTTCCTTCATTGTCGAAATCCGTATTTCATCAAAAGCTTTTTCCTGCGACAACCNTACTTCCCGCAGGCGCACAAGTTCAAGCAACGCCAGGAATATGGCTATCAGGTGTTGCTTGGAATTGACTGCCGCAAAGAATGCGGAAAAAAGAATCGTGTCGTGAACCATAAATAGACGCCGTATGTCGGCGATCTTCTGCTCGACGGTAACTTGATCCTGGTCTATTTCCATTGCGCGCTGCTCGTCAAAACGCCGCACAACCTCGTGAAAGGCGCGCAGCAGGTCGAACAGGGTCACAGAGACGACGTCGTCGGCGTTTTCAACGGCCTCCGCAGGCGGGTTTGCCCAGACGGCGTTTTCCACCTCCTCGCGCGTATATAGCATTTCCGCGGCGTTTTTAAATTTCTGGTGTTCCAGCAATTCGTAAACAAGTTCCATGCGCGGGTCGTCCTCAATTTCTTCCCCGGGATTTTCCGACGGGTCGGGAGGAAGGAGCATCCGCGATTTGATAAAGATCAGCGTCGCGGCCATCATCAGCCACTCGCCGGCAAGGTTGATATTAAGGTCTTTCATGATCCGGAGGTATTCGAGATACTGTTCGGTAACGTGCGCGATCGGGATATTCCAGATGTCGATCTCTTCTTTTTTAATCATTTGAAGGAGCAGGTCAAGCGGCCCTTCAAATACTTCCAGGCGTATGTTGAGCTTTGAGTCGAACGGCAACGGAGACAAAGACGTTTGATTTACCGTGTTTTCCATGTTTTCCGGAAGCGCCATTACAGTCTTAACAGCAGAATTGTCAGCCATAAGACCGGAGTCATAAGAAGACGGAAGATTCCAAGAAACATAAGGCCGTACAGCAATAAAATCCCATAGCGTCCAAACCGTTGAAAGGACTCCGCCTGGCCTGGAGGAAGCAGACCGGCTACGATCCAGTGCCCGTCCAGAGGCGGAACGGGTATGAGATTAAAAATCGCCAGCATGAAATTAATAATCATCATGAAAAAAAGGATTCCGACTATCGGCGTGATGATTGAGGGGCTTACGGA